>OGOM01001647.1_pt1 | contig 15565 bp, 10 predicted proteins | sample 1552681 | NCBI WGS metagenome assembly OGOM01 (sample SAMEA2580188, study PRJEB22360) | human gut metagenome | biome: human gut; feature: human-associated habitat; material: faeces | place: Denmark | collected 2008/2010 | reverse complement strand
AGCAGCCGGGGCAATCTCGCTGGCATCGCCGTCGAGCTCGTCGGCCACCAAGCGCCTCAGTGCGCGGGCAACGTCCTCGCCCGCAAGCGCATGGTTGGCGCCCGGCGACAGCACGATGCGGTTGTCGCTCTCACAGCGAATGATAGTCGCAGTACCGGTCTCCACGTCGTCGAGACGTGTCACGGACTCAACGCCCACGCCGGCATCTTGGAGCCCTGCCACAAGCGCATCGCCAAAGGTATCGCGCCCAACAGCGCCGATCATGCACGTGCGCGCACCCATGCGCGCAGCGGCAACGGCCTGATTGGCTCCCTTACCGCCGGCGTTGGTGATAAAACCGCTGCCATCGACCGTCTCGCCCGCGCGCGGCATGCGCTCGCACGCCACCGAAAGGTCCATGTTCATGCTGCCGAACACCGCAACGATGCTGTGATCCGCCATGGAAACCTCCTCGTCTTCAGGCTTTGCGCCCACCATCGACCAACGATTGTGCACTCTCGCACCCCCTATAACTTTAGTCCACTTTGATGTGGACGCGCGCTTGAGCTTGCGCCAGCAGCAAGCATTCACAGGGGCAGGCAGCTACAATGAATACGTGCTGATTATTCTCGTCATTGGATGATGTTTTATGGAACAATTCTCGCAATCGGGCTCGCGCGGTCGACGCCGCACGGGCAACGAGCCGGCGCCGCACGAACGCGTGAAGGGCGAGCGCCGTGCCAACGAGCCGCGACGCACCGCGAGCCCCCATCGCGCTTCTGCCAACAACGCTGGCCGCGCCAACACTCCCGCCGCGGAGCAGACGCCTGCTCGCCCCAAGTCCCGCTACATCCCTGCGCTCGACGGCCTGCGCACGCTTGCCGTCGTCGCGGTGGTGCTCTATCACCTCAACCTCACGTGGGCTCAGGGCGGCCTGCTTGGCGTCACGATCTTCTTTGTGCTTTCGGGCTATCTGATCACACGCCTGCTACTCAACGAAGTCGCTAAGACCGGCCGCATCGACCTCAAGAGCTTCTGGATCCGCCGCATCCGTCGCCTGGTCCCCGCCGTGGTGACCGTTGTGGTTGTAACCTGTGCGCTGTGCACCGTCTTCAACCACGTGATGCTCACCAAGATGCGTCCCGACATTCTGCCGTCGCTGCTGTTCTTTAACAACTGGTGGCAGATTATGCAGGACGTTTCGTACTTCAACGCCCTGGGCGACCCCTCGCCGCTTACGCACTTTTGGTCGCTCGCCATCGAGGAACAATTCTACCTGGTTTGGCCACCGCTGCTGTTTGCCATGGTGTCCATGCATGTGAGCAAACCCAACACGCACCGTATGGTCCTGGGACTCGCAGCGGTATCCGCCCTTGCCATGATGGTGCTCTACAACCCTGCCGCCGACCCCAGCCGCGTGTACTACGGCACCGACACCCGCGTCTTCTCGCTGCTGCTGGGCGCCTGGATGGCCTTTATCCCCGATCGCGACCTGGCGCCGGTGCGTCTCGCTCATCGTTTGGGGCTCAATCGCCTGGCTGGCGCCGCCAAGCACGGCAAGAACGCCGAGGGCAAGCCTGGCGAGAAGGCCGACAACGCAGCCGAGACCGTCCCGGCACAGCCGAGCGCCCTCGTGCGCTTTTGGTCCTCGCCCGCATCCATCGATGTGTTGGGCGTCGTGGGTCTGGTTGGCCTTGCCGCCATGGTCGCGCTCACCAACGGCTACACCGCGTTCCAGTATCGCGGCGGCACGCTGCTATGCTCCATCCTCACGCTCATGGTCATCGCGGCCTGCGTGCAGCCCCAGGGAATGGTTGCCCGCGCACTGTCCGCCGAGCCGCTCGTGTGGGTTGGCAAGCGCTCGTACAGCATCTACCTGTGGCACTATCCGCTACTGTTGCTCATGAACCCGGTCGCCAACATCAACGATACGCCGTGGTGGCAGTACATTTTGCAGGTGTTGTTGGTGGTCGCCGTAGCCGAATGTTCATATCGCTTTATCGAGACGCCGTTTAGAAAGGGCGCCTTTGGGCGCACCGTATCCGAGTTCCGCGACGGCACCACCGCGCCCGCCAACTGGGTGCGCGCGCACGTCCCTGTCTGCGCAGCCTGCGCTGTCGTGTTGGTCGTTGCACTGGGCGGCCTGATCTTTGTGCCGGAGACCTCCGCACTGAGCGGTGAGGGCGCCGAAGTCCTCAACAAGGAAGCCAAAAACACCGCGCCCACAGACCAACAGGCGGCCGACGACACCGACAAGGACAACGACGGCTTCCCCGATGGCTCCTACGACCTGTTGATGATCGGTGACTCCGTGTCGCTGCGCGCCGTTGATTCCTTTGACGGCGTGTTCCCGCACAGCCATATCGATGCCGAAAAGGGCCGCCAGTTTGATGCGGGCCGCGCGACATTTGAGGGCTATCTCCAACAGAACCTTGCCGGCAAGATCGTGGTCTTTGCACTGGGCACCAACGGCTTGGTAACCGACGACCAGATCGACGCCATCATGACCGATGCAGGAGATAAGCGTATTGTGGTGTTTGTGAACACGCGCAGCCCGCAGCCGTGGGTTGGCTCTACCAACCAGGCCATCGCCAACGCTGCTACGCGCTACAAGAACGTGCGCGTTATCGACTGGTACGGATACAGTGCCAATCGCAACGACCTGTTCGATGGCGATGGCACGCACCTGTCGACCACTGGCGTGACTGAGTACCTCAACTTGATCCACGATGCAGTCAAGAAGGACCTGCCCGTGCATCCCGAGGATCACGTCAACGATCTGCAGCCGGCGGCCGTCAAGTCTGCCACCGACGCGCTCGTCAATGCGCTCGCTCTCAAGCCGCACAAGCTGGGCACCGACAAGTAACCTGCAGCGCAAACTTCCCACATCCGGAGGGGTGCGCCACGGCAGGCACCCCCTCCGACAGTTAGGGACGTTCCTTATGTGCCGGCACCCAGGGACACTCCTGACACAGCCGAGGAACGCCCTCCTTGCGACCAAATTCTGGGCGCCTCGCCACCCCGAACGTTGTTTCCAAGCCCACACCCGCAGCAAACAACCCAAAATCACTCTTTTCGAGCCGGCTCCAAGGGGTCGTGGACAAAAAGGGGCAAATATGAGTACTGTTACCATTTTAGTAGCAGGCAAAACCACCCAAAATGACGTCCGAGCGACCCCTACAACCCCCTAAAGCAGCCAACCTGACTGGTTTAAGACATATTGGAGCCAATTTTAATGAACATACTATCGGCTATGTCCATTATCTTCTTGGATGTAAATGCTATTCACTTAGCAACAGTACTCATATTTGGCATTTTTTGTCCACTGCCATATAACTAATGCCCTATAGCGGGCAAAAAACAGGCCGCAGTCCATCGCTGCGGCCTGTTCGGAAGCAAAAGTGGGCGTTAAGCGCTGTAGCCCATCGCCTGCAGGACAAACATGACGACCGTGAGCACCGTAATCACGCCGATAGTCGCCCACGTGAGCACGTTCCATACGCGGCCGTTGCGGTTGGCGCCCATAATGTGACGGTCGGCGGCGATAACCACCTGGAACACCAGAACCACGGGCAGTAGCACACCATTGATGACCTGCGAGGTCATCATAATCTGGAACAGGTCGACGCCGGGCATGAGCACCAGCACGGCAGAGATACCGATGATGGCCGTAATGATGCCGCGATAGACCGGGGCCTCGTCCCAGCTGCGGTCGGCACCGCGCTCCCAGCCAAATGCCTCGCAGATAGCGCTCGACGTAACGCCCGGCAGCACGCAGGCAGCCAAGAAGCTCGCCGCGACCAGGCCCGAGGCAAACAGTACCGTGGACCACTGACCCGCAATAGGCTCCAGCGCGCGGGCAGCATCGGCAGCATCGCTAATCTGAATACCCGCCGGGAACAATACCGTGCCGGTCGTGATGATAATGAAGCCCGCAATGATATCAGCAGCGATCGAGCCGCTCACGGTATCAATACGCTGCAGCACGATGTCGTCCTCGCCCGCGTTCTTATCGACCACGTTGTTCTGCGCCAAGAAAATCATCCACGGCGCGATGGTGGTACCGATCGTTGCGACCACGAGCGACACGTAGCTGGGGTCATTTTGAATGTTGGGCACGACCAGGTCGACCGCGACCTCACCCCAGTTGGGGCCAGCCATAAACGCGGCGACGATATAGGTTACGAACACGCAGCTCACCAGCAGCAGAATCTTCTCGATGCGCTGGAAACTACCCGACATGGTAAGCATCCATACCAGCAGCGCCACCAACGGCACCGAGATGCTCGCCGGCACGCCAAAGAGGGCAAGGCCGCTCGCGATACCCGCGAACTCCGAAATGGTCACAGCCGTGTTGGCGATCAACAGCGCCGCCATAGCAAGTACACTCTTGCGCACGCCAAAGCGCTCACGAATGAGCGATGCCAGGCCCTTACCCGTGACGCAGCCGCAGCGCGCCGCGGTCTCCTGCGTCACGATGAGCAGCACAGTCATGACGGGAAGCATCCAGAGCATCTTGTAGCCATAGCTGGCGCCCGCACTGGAATACGTTGCAATGCCGCCGGCGTCATTGCCCGAAAGCGCCGCCAGCAGACCGGGACCCATAGCGCCAAAGATGGCCGCGATGGTCAGCTTTTGCTTGGTGCCCGACTTTTGCTTGGTATTTTGCACGCGACCACCTAACCCATGACTGACATGGCGAGCAGCACCGCGGCGATGCAATACGCCACACACGAGATCATGACGGCAATGACGTTCATGGCGGTGCCCGACGTGTTGAGGTCATGCTCGTCACGCCAGAACAGCACCATCAGGTAAATCACGGCGCTCATGTTGCCAACCAGGCAAATGATGGCAGCGATATTAAAGCACCCGGTAAAGAGTTGCTCCTCAAACATGGGCGCATCGGGGAACGCGGCGGTGCGCACCAGCTGGGCGCACAGGTAGGTCACGAGTGACAGAATCAGGCCCATGCCCGTGCTCTGGAAGAAGAACCCCAGATACGGCTTGGGTTCGTCGTCGTGACCGTCATACTCCAGGAAGTAGTTCTTGACGAACGACACCATGCGCGAGGCCGCCAGCAGCACGAGCGGCATGGCGCACATGGGGAACACCACCAGATGCGCGGAGCCGAGCGCCGTCCCCAGCACGGTCGCCATGATGCACGACGCGATGCCCCATACAACAACCCAGTACTGGCGATGCACGAACCAGCTGAGCACGTTCGTCGAGTCGTCCGACGCGCTATCGCCCGAGCCGACACCGGCGATCTGCAGGTCCTCCTGATGCTCCTCGGCGATAACGTCCATGGCATCGTCGAAGGTCACGATACCCAGGATATGACGGTTCTCGTCGCAGACAGGAATGGCAACCAGGTCGTACTTGGTCATCTCGTCCGTCACGTCTTCCTGGTCCTCGTCGGGCGACACGTAGACCAGATCGCGATAGGCGAGCTGGCCCAGCGTGGCGTCGCGGTCGGCCACGATCAGCGTGCGCAGCGAAAGCACGCCCGTCAGCATGCCGCTCGGATCCTCGGTATAGACGTAGTAGACGCTCTCGAAGTCCTCGTCGAGCTCGCGAATCGCCTCGATGGCGTCACCGACCGTTGCCGTGGCGGGCAGGGAGACAAACTCCGAGGTCATGATGCGGCCGGCGGTGTTGTCCTCATACCCCAGCAGGTTACGAATCGCCTTCTCCTCCTTGACGCCCATCAGGCGCAGGAGCTTCTCGGCCTTCTCGTAATCGAGCTCGTCGATCAGGTCGGCGGCGTCGTCCGGGTCCATCATGGCCAGCATCGACGATGCGTCCGTGTCGGACAGGCCCTCGAGCATCTCGGTCATAAGCTCGTCGTCATCGAACTCCGAGATGGCCTCGGCGGCCTGGGCGGTATCGAGCTGCGCAAACACCTGCGCACGTAGGCGCGGGTCGAGCTGCTCGATAATGTCGGCGATGTCGGCAGGGTGCAGCTCGCCGAGCGTCTTGTGCGACACCGAGAGCTGAATGTTCTTGGTCGAGCGGTCGAGCAGGTCCATGTAGGACCAAGCGATGATGTCCTCACTGAGTGGCTTGCCCAGGTGCTTCATAAAGCCTTCGACGATATGCTCGAGCGCGGGGCTGATGGCGCGTAGCAGACCGCGGGCACCGACCTCGGCACCCAGCAGGCGCAGCTGGTTTTCGCCCGACATGGAAAACTTGATGTCGTTGACGCGCACGACCTTCATGCCCTGCGTGTCGACAATCTGCTTGTTGAGCACGTCGCGGGCAAGCAGGAGCTCGGTCGGCTGCAGGTACGAGAAGCGAATATTGGTGGCAGACGTGTTGAGATACACGCCCGTCTCATCGATACGGTCGACCCATTTGCGCCAGCTGATCATAAACGGCGTCTTGCCGGGGCCGCGGAACGCGAGCGACGTCACGTGCGGAAAAACTTCGCCGGTAGCAATACCAAAATCGTTGACCACGCCGAGCTTTTCGCCGTCGACATCCAAGACCGGCAATTTGAGCATCTCACTCAGATAATTCAATGGTGCTCCCCATCATTATTCCTCCGAACGCGGCCGCGCGTGCGGCGTCCGGGGGCTTCTGGATATGTATACGCATGCGCGGGCGGCACGCCGCTCGGCGCTCACACCCCGTGCATGCGCGAAAAGCACCTGCATGGGGTCATCGACTGTATGGTCGAGGTTTGGATTTCACCTGTAACCTTTCTCTTGACCCTCATTAACCGCAGTAACTATAGCATCAGCATCGCCCTGCGGCATCGAATTTATGCGCTGCACATTGCAGGCATACCAAACGCTGACGCATCCGTGACATAGCCATTGGGGACGTTCTTAAACGACTATCCAATGACTACTCTGTGGTGTCATCGCCCTCGGCAAGTTGGGGGTACACGGCGTCCTTGGGCATGGTGACCTTCGTCAGCGAGGTGAGCTTTTTGCTCAGCGACGTGTCCGTCTTGACCAGGTCGCTAAGCGTCACGATCTTGTAACCGTCGGCGACAAGGCCGTCGATAATCTGCGGCAGCGCCTCGAGCGTCTGCTCGGCGCATTCGTCTCTATCGGTGAGCAGCACGATATTGCCCGGCGTCACCGAATCGAGCACCGTTGAGACCTGCTCGTCGGCACCGTTGAGCAGCCAGTCGCCCGAGTCAATATTCCACGAGACCACGGCGGAGACCAGGTCCATCGCATCAATCCAGTTTTGCTCGTCAAAGGCAGCGTAGGGAGCACGCAGCAGCATCGTCTTCACGCCGGTCGCCGACTTAATCGCATCGGTGCCTTTCATGATCTGTTCGCGTACCGCCTCACGGTCCTGACCCTTGAGCGAATCGTCGCTGTAGCTGTTGGATCCGATCTCGCACCCGGCATCGACAATCGCCTTGGCCGTGGCAGGCGAGGCCTCGGCTGCATCGCCCGAAAGGAAGAACGTCGCGGTGACGCCCTTTTCCTTGAGCACCTGCAAGATCTGTTTGGTGGCGCCGCTCGGACCCTCGTCAAACGTCAGCGCCACGTACTTTTTGTTGCCCTTGGGCGCCACGCTGGCGCACGCAACGACGCAATCGGTGGCGGGCACAACCTCGCCGCGGTCCTGCGTCTTGCCCGACTGCTCACCAACCCACACCTCGGAGCGGCCCTGGACACCCCATGTCTGCACATACTCGATAGCGCCCGTGCCCTCGACCTTGAGCTTGGGCTCGATAACCGTAGCCTGAACCTCATGCTTCTCGTAGGTGTTACGGCCATCCTTGACCGTCACCTTCTCGCCGCCCTCAAGTTCGCGGCTTTTCCACTTACCCTGTTTTATGCGCTTGCCGTCCACCTTAACCGACAGCTTTTCGCCCCCATGGCGCTTGAGCACGCTGTCATCGACGGCCAGCAGGTCGCCTGCGTCGTAGGTGTCAGTCAACTCCTGCTCGTCGATGAGATTCTGCAGCGTAGAGCCCACGCGCACCGCGGTCTTCTGGCCGTTGAGCTCCACGTCCACGCTGCGGTTGACGTAGCCCACGACGGCAGCGATAAACAGCACGAGCGCACAGCCCACGGCGATAAGCGCATAGGGCAGACGGGACGGTCGGCGCGGCGAGCGCCCGTTGCCGATGCGCGCACTGCGATCGCTAAACCCGCGGCTATGGTTGAGGTACATCGCGCCGGGCTTACGGCGACGGCGGCGCTGACCGCTGGGCAGCTGCCCCAGGTCGCGGCGCGCCGTCGGACGCGCACCCGAACGCCCGTTTAAGTTGGATCCGTTTTGGCGCATGTGCCCTCCCCCATAAACACAGCAAGCCGGAGCAACAGGTCTCCGGCTTGCCTCCCATCATTTGGTACGTCGCTATTTTGTAGCTTTTGACGAGCCTCCGCTCGCCTTTTGGTATTCGTCCTTAAAGGCCTTGAACATGCCGCGCGTCTTGCCGAGCTGCTTGCCCAGCGCGCGACTGCCCTTGTCCACGGCAACCGATCCCTTGTCGTCGAGTACCTTGGCGCCCTTTTTGACCTTATCGCCCACCACGACGCTGGCCTCGGCGGCCTTGGCAGCCGCACCGCCCGAATACCCGAGCGACTTGACCTCGTCCGAGACGACCATCGCGCCGTTCTCGTAGCCGCGCAGCATCGTCGGCGGCACCTGCGTGTCGCCCACCAGCACGCTCGAAGCGGCACCGGCGGTCACATAGAATGCCTGCACGATGCCCGAGCGCGGCTTAAACTCAACGTCCGAGCAATAGCCCACGACGTCACCCGATTCCGTGCGCACGTCCATGCCAACCCAGATGATGCAATCGTCCAGGTTGATATCGAGGCGCTTGGCGGCGGCAGCATCGTACGTGTCCTTGACGTCATCGACCGCAATGGCACCCTCGTAGACACCAATGGCGTCGAGCGCTACGAATCGGTCGGGGCGCTCGATCATGCCCGCGATATCGGACTGGCGGACCATAAAGCCGACCACGCGCGTACCGCCCGGGGTAAAGACCGGAAAGTGAATCTTTCCGAGCTTTTTAGGGCTGCGCGGCGTGCCGTCCTTTTTGGTGCGCTTGTCCTCGGTAGGCTTGCGATAAATCTTGGCGCCGACAAAATCCCCGGCGCGCATTATGCCTCGGTCGAGGGCTCCGCAGCCTCGGTATCAGCCTCGACGGCGTTCTCGACCACGACGTCGGCGGCAGGCGTCACGTTGCCACCCGAAATGGCGTCGTTGAGCTGCTCGCGCAGCTGGTCCATGCGCTCGCGGGCCAGGTCGACCTTGGCGCGCAGGTCGTCGGTCTTGGCGTCGACCATCGGGCCAAAGTCATTCACCGCAGCACGGGCCTCCTCGGCGCTGTGCTCGTAGGTGTCGCGCATATTGTCCCAGGCGTCGTTGGCGATATCGGCAGCCATGGCGCGGGTCTCGGCGCCCGAGCGCGGAGCCAAAGCAACACCGATAATAGCGCCGGCAGCAGCACCAAAAAGTGCGCCGGAGACAAAGCTGAAAGTCTTACCCATGATCATTCCTCTCCTGCGGGCACGTCGGTGCCCACCGTTTGAATGCTGTCCATTATACCCGCAGCGCATCACTTGCCGCTCCGCTCATCTGCGTACGGCAAAGGTGCAGGTACGTGATGGTGATAAACGCGTAGGCCTACTCCTGAGGCATAGCCGGCATGGCCACCGTGGCACCCGGGTCCTCGCCGGCGCCGTCCACGAGCGGCAGGCCGCCCTCATGCGCAGGTCCTGCCGGAACCGTCGCCGCACCGCCAAAGACGGCAGCGGAGGCCTCGTGGTTCTCGGCAACCGCGCCCTCGGTATCAATCGCCACCTGGGGCTCGTCGTCAAAGTTGGGGACGCCCTGGGGCTCGGTGGGAACGGGCTCGGCGGTCGCATCGGCAACGGGCTCGGCGTCAACCGGCACATCGCCCTCGTCAGCGCCCTCGTCCTCGGCAGCATCTTCGCCGTTCGCAGCGGCGACGGCCTCGTGAGGATCCTTGCCCTCGGCCTCGGCGCGCATGCCCAACACCAGGTTGCGCAGGCCCGCGACCGTGCCTTCCACGTCGGGGGCAGGCTGGTCGGCATGTAGATAGGCCCAATCCATCATAAAGGTGGCCGAAGACAGCGCACCGATGGCCAGCGCGTCGTCGGGACACGAAAGCTCGACCTCAAAGACACGCTCGTCGTGCTCGCTCACGCGGGTGCGGCCGCACGAAATGCTGCCGGCAAGACCGGTCTCGTTCATGAGCTCGACCGTCACGTGCTCCAGCAGATGGCAGAGCTCGGTCTGACCCATGCAGTCCTGGAACTCGCGGCCGGAATCGCCCAGGCACAGATGCTTGGCAATCGCCGGCACCAGGTAGTACACGCGCGCCGTGGCCTCGATGTCCTCCGAGGTCATGAGCGGCATGCCGGGGTTCACCAGCACATGCGCGCAGATCTTGTCCTCGCTGACGGTGACCTTAAGGATGTTGAACAGGCCTGCCATAACTCTCCCCTACTCTTCCTTGCCCTACTCGTCGCCATCGTGCGGATCCGCAGAGCCCGCACCCGACGCCGCCGGCTTCTCTGCCGAGGACTCGGAATCCTTCTTATCGGTTTCGGCCGGAGCGATCACGCGAATGAGCGAGATGCGCTGGCCACGCATCGACTGTACCTTGAACTTGTACCCCGCGACCTCAAACACCTCTCCGATGTCGGGCACCGAGTCGCAAAGCTCCAAAATCCAGCCGGCGATGGTCTCATAATCATCGCTTTCCTCGAGCGGCCAACCAAGCTCAATCGCGTCATCGCACGAAAAACGCCCATCGACGAGCCACTCGCGGCGCGAAAGGCGCGTGAGGTACTTGTTGTCGGGGTCGAACTCGTCCTCGATCTCGCCCACGATCTCCTCGACGATGTCCTCGATGGTGATGATGCCGGCCGTGCCGCCGTACTCGTCCACGACCACTACGATCTGGTCGTGCGAGGTCTGCATCTCGGACAGCAGCGGCAGGATGTCCTTGGTGTCGGGCACAAAGGTGGCGTCGCGCAAAAAGTCGGCGATGGGCTGGCCGCCCTTGCCGTCGAGCGAAGGCTGGATCAGGTCCTTGATGTGCGCGATGCCGGCGACGTTGTCGGGATCCTCGTGATAGACGGGGATGCGGCTAAAGCCGGTCTGGCGCATGGCGGACAGCACGTCGGCGACCGTCTCGTCGTCCTCGCACATGGTGGTGTCCACGCGCGGCACCATGACCTCGCGGGCAACGGTGTCGCCTAGGTCGAAGATCTCGTGGATCATACGCTTTTCCTCGTCGAGCAGGTCGTCCTGCTCCGAGACCATGTACTTAATCTCTTCCTCCGAGACGTTTTGGCGGTCGTCGGCGCTCTTGATGCGCAGTATGCGGGCCAGGCCATCGGAGCAGGCGCCGGCTTTAGGCCGGCGCCGTTCAGCCACGCGAGCGGGCGGGCGATCTTTTGGAACACCGAAAGCGGCCCCACGACTTGTTTGGACACGCCCTCGGCATTGGCCAGGCCGATGCGCTTGGGCACAAGCTCGCCAATCACGATGGACACGAAGGCGACCGCGACGGTGATGATGACCGGCGCCAGGCCGCGCGCAATGGCGGAAAGCGGCGCGATGCCAAAGCTCATGAGCCACGTGGCAAGTGGGTCGGACAGGCTCGTCGAGGCGACGGCGGACGAGGCGAAGCCCACGAGCGTGATGGCGACCTGGATGGTGGCGAGCAGCTGGTCGGAATCGGCGGCCAGCTTAATGGCGCGCTCGGCGCGCTTGTCGCCTTCCTCGGCCTCGTGCTCCAGCACGGCGCGCTTGGCCGTGGTGAGCGCCATCTCGGACATAGAGAAGTAGCCGTTAATGAGGGTCAAAACGAGAGTGGTGATAAGGGAGATGGTTATGTCCATCGGGAGTTTCTCGAACCTCCAAGATTCGGGCGTCAGGGTAAAACGTTGATGACGGATACGGCAATTGCGCCGGCGCCCAAACGAGGACGCGGGCGCGCAGGCATGGTCGCTAGATTACGAAGAGGATCACCGCCATGAACTGGAAGATGCTGCCGGCAAGCACCCACAGGTGAAACACGCTGTGCAGATAGCGCACGTTTTTGGCGATATAGAACGGCACGCCCGCGGTGTAGCACACGCCGCCGACGGCGAGCAGGGCAAGTGCCATGGGGTTGAGCAACGACACGAGCTCGGGCAGCTTAAAGACAACGAGCCAGCCCATCAGCAGGTAGACCAGGCCGCTTACCCAATGCGGCTGGCGCTCGCGCATAAAGCACTCGAGGGCGATGCCGATAATGGCGATGGCCCATACGGCAAAGAACAGCACAGCGCCGCCGTCGTTTGCGAGCGTGATGAGGCAAAACGGCGTATAGCTGCCCGCAATGAGCAGGTAGATGCAGCTGTGGTCGATGATGCGAAACACGCGCTTGGCGCGCGCGGGCTGAATCGCGTGGTAGAGCGTGGAGGCTAGGTATTCGAGGATAATGCTGACGCCGTAGACAATTGCCGCGGCCATGTGGGCCGGGCCTCCGCCGCGCAGGGCGGCGAATACGATCAGGAGCACCAGGCCCGCGATACCCAGCAGGCAGCCGACACCATGGGTGACGGAGTTCATGATCTCCTCACCCACCGTGTAGTGTGGAACGGCCGCGGTCTTGGGTCGCGGCTTAGAACTGTCGCTCGAATCGGACATGCCGGTTACATCCTCCAACGTAAAGAGTTCTCAACACTATATCAAAGCGTCTGGGTACGTGCGAAATTTGCACTATACGTGACCCTTTGTTTACCCATTCTTTGCCTGTTGACGCATCAACGGCGAACGTCCATAATGCGCTTGCATTAAATGTTGATGTATTAACATCTTATAGGAGAATACCGCATGGCTCAAAACGCACGTTCCCATCGAAAGCTCAAGATAGCCGGCATCGTTGCACTGGTGGTTGTCGTTGCGCTGCTCGGATTTGCCGGCAACTTTCTGTTTGACTTCGCGCTGAATCCCCGCGCGCCATACACCATGAAGATGATGCAGGATAGCAAGAACGACAAAGAAGGTGAGCAGCCGGATGCCGAGGATACCGAGGCGCGGGCATGGTTTAAAGAGAACCGCGAGAGCAGGAGCCTCACCGCGGACGACGGGACCGAGCTTGCCGCCTGGTATTTTGCTGCGTCGGAGAGCACGCACGACTACGCCGTCTGCCTGCATGGATATACCAACGAGCCCATCGGTATGGCCCGATACGTCAAGCGATTCCACGACCGCGGCATGAACGTACTCGCGCCTGCCGCGCGCGCCCACGAGCGCTCCGGCGGCGACTATATCGGCATGGGCTGGCCCGAGCGGCTCGATGTCGTCGCATGGATCGAGCAAATCGTTCAGGCTGACCCCGAGGCACGCATCCTGGTCTTTGGCGAGTCGATGGGTGCGGCAACTGCCATGAACGTCGCGGGGGAATCTCTGCCCGCAAACGTGAAATGCATTATCGAGGACTGCGGTTATACAAGTGTTTGGGACGAGTTTTCTCTGCAGCTCAAGGACGTGTTTGGCCTGCCCAGCTTTCCCTTGCTCGATGTAGCAAACTTGGTGTGCAACGTGCGCGCGGGTTACGACTTTCATAAGGCGAGCAGTGTGGAGCAACTCAAACGCGCGACGGTTCCCATGCTGTTTATCCACGGCGACCAGGACACCTTTGTACCGTACGACATGCTCGACCAAAACTACGACGCATGCGCCAGCAAGGTCAAGCAAAAGCTCTCCATCCATGGCGCCACCCACGCCAAGAGCGCGCAGGTCGACCCCGAACTCTACTGGAACACGGTCGACGACTTCCTCGACAAGAATTTTTAGGCAAAAAGCAACGTCTGGGGTTTTGTTGCCAAAAATCGGTTTGTAGTCGGCGGTATTCGATTTTTCACCGCACTTCTGAAAAGCCGCCCGCAAGCGTTGTGCTCGTGGGCGGCTTTTGCTCAACTTACGCTACAAAGGCGCTTATTTTGTCCAATAGCTAGGCGCTACTTGACCTCGATGAGCTCATACTCGCTCGTGCCCAGGCCAATCTTCTCGGCGTGCGCGATGCACACGCGCCAGTCGGTGTCGGGATGCGTGATGCAGAAGGGATCCTTGGCCTGCTCGCCCTCCAGATGCTCGTGGTTGTGCTCCATCTTGGCCGCGCTATCGGTGAGCTCGGTGTTGGGCAGCGGCTCGGATGCCATGACGGCATCGGCGCAGGCCTGGTCAATGGCGACCGGGTCGAAGCTCGCGAACATGCCGATATCGTTGACGATAGGCGTGTCGTTTTCGGGATGGCAATCGCAGTTGGGGCTGATATCCATAGCCAGCGAAATGTGGAAGCTGGGACGATCCTGGACAACGGCCTTGGTGTACTCGGCGATCTTACAGTTGAGCACGTCGGCCGCGGCTTCATAGCCGGGCTTGATGGCGTCCTGGTTGCACACGCCGATGCAGCGGCCGCAGCCCACGCAGCGATCGTGGTCGATAGCGGCCAAGTGCACCGTGCGAGTAGCGCCGCCGGCAAGCTCGCGCTCGCGGGTGCCATCGAACGAGATAGCGTTGTGCGCGCAGATCTTTTCGCAGGCATGGCAGCCAACGCAGTGCTCGGTCGCGACGTTCGGCTTGCCGGCGGCATGCTGCTCCATCTTGCCGGCACGGCTGCCGCCTCCCATGCCCAGGTTCTTCATGGCGCCGCCAAAACCGGCCTGCTCATGACCCTTAAAGTGGGTGAGGCTAATCACGATATCGGCGTCCATGAGCGCCTGACCGATCTTGGCCTCGTGTACGTACTCGCCGTCCTCGACCGGAACAAGCGCCTCGTCGGTGCCCTTGAGGCCGTCGGCGATGATGATCTGGCAACCCGTAGCATACGGGGTAAAGCCGTTCTGGTAGGCGGTGTCGATGTGCTCGAGCGCGTTTTTGCGGCTACCGACATAGAGCGTGTTGCAGTCGGTGAGGAAGGGCTTGCCACCCAGCTCCTTCACGACATCCGCGACGGCGCGGGCGTAGTTGGGGCGCAAAAAGCTCAGGTTGCCCAGCTCACCAAAGTGAATCTTGATGGCGACAAACTTGTTCTCAAAGTCGATCTGCTCAATGCCGGCGCGGCGGATGAGGCGCTTGAGCTTGTCGAGCTGGCTCTCGCGAGCATGCGTACGCAGGTTGGTAAAGTACACCTTTGCCGGTGCTGCGGGTGCGGTTGCGGTCATAGATCTATCCCCTCGGTCTATATGGCGTTACAGACATAGAGGATGGTACCCGTTGAAGTGGGGTTGAAGTCAAGCACAGGCACTCATTGGGGACAGACTTAAATGAGTGCTTGCCGCCCGGCCAGCGAGCCGGCGATCCGACAAAGACTGTCCCCAACGACTAGTCGTTTAAGAACGTCCATTACAGTCGAAATTGTCAGCCCGGGACCGTCTCGGGCTACGATTGAGGCGCGCCCAGAACGGGCCGCCGGCCGGGCGCCCGCGCACGGCCGAACGTCCCTGCCCCCGAGAGGGCCCGTTGGGTGCTGCCGGCGCGGGACGCGCCGCCCCCGACGGCTGATAGGAAAGTGCCGGGCAGGCGCCGCGGCTGGTAATGTGAGTGCCGAGGGGGAGGCCATCCGGTCGAACGA
>OGOM01001645.1_pt1 | contig 15568 bp, 8 predicted proteins | sample 1552681 | NCBI WGS metagenome assembly OGOM01 (sample SAMEA2580188, study PRJEB22360) | human gut metagenome | biome: human gut; feature: human-associated habitat; material: faeces | place: Denmark | collected 2008/2010 | reverse complement strand
CTGACGATCGTTATCAGCCGTGCTGTAGGTGATATCGGCGAAAGCATAGGTGTTCTGACGGCCCGTGTTCTTCACGGTGTACATATCACCGGCGAATACGCTTTGCAGGGGCGATGCCATCCAATATTTCGCATTAGGTGTCATTTCGAATTCCACACGGGCGGTGTCATACGTCAAGAGTTGCTGACGGCGTAACTGCGCCTCGGGTTTGAAATAGATGGCCTTTACCTTATTTATATAGTACGGAGCTACGATAAGTCCTTTATCATTCTTATTTACCGCCATATCATATTGGATATATTGGGTAGCCTTTGTTTTAGATGTCGTATCAATCCCTTGCAGTAAATTCTTATCCTCTTTCAAGTCTTCCAATTCCAGCGTCTGCCCTCCCGGGATCGTGATACGGGTGAAATGAAGCGGGGCGAAGGCGGCAGTCACAAGATCATTACCGTTGGCATCCGTACCGTCTGTTCCCTTTGGATCTATATACAATTCCCCTTTCGTAGACTGATGCCAGTTAGCGTCATTATACCATGCCTCGCCGGTGTTTGTACCCTGCCAAGTCAGATACTCCGGTACGATCTTGACAAGCAAGGTAGCATATCCCTCGCAAGAGCCTTTTACGAAAATTCCGTCCTTATATTCACCGAATGGAATATAGAGTGAATAGATTTGGCCTTCGGCGAAGTCTTTATAAGCATCCTCATTAAAGGTCATCGAGAATAATCCGCCGCCATTATCACTTCCACCTTTAGCTTTCGCAGACAAATTCGTCAACTTACCTACCGCAGTATACGTCTGCCCTTGTCGCAAGAATATAGTCGTAGCCTCATCATCCTTGTCACCATACGGCATACCTAATTGGTTAGATTCTTTCATACCCATTGTCAGGCCTTCTCCTTGAATGGGAATATCCGTTATGCTTCCCTCCATGATATTCGGCAAGCCGATACGCAGGGGTACATAGGGATAATACTCCATTCCTTCCGGGTACTCCACATCCGGGAAACCGGCAAGTAGTGTCGGAGCGGGAGCGGCTTCCATTGTTAATTCGTGAGGCTCATTACAAAAGAGCCATATACGTCCCTTTTCATCCTCATGATCATCAGGCAAGTAAGGAATCGCCACCACCTTTTCTGTCCAGCGGAACTCTGCTTTTCCATACTCACCACCAATCACTAATCGTGGCTCGTTGTCTACATCACCCAAAAGCAATTCCTTCAATTGTCGGGTTACCTCTTCCTTGTAGTTTTCTTCGCAGTACCGAATCAAACCATCCGCAGAAGCTTCAGAACCCTTAAGCTCATCTCTATAAGAGCGCAATATATCCGTTAACCCCAGCTTTCCGTCAAGAGTTGCAAAAGCCGACGAATCTCCCAAGAACCAATCGAATGTATATGGAACATCAGGGAAAACTTTTTCAAACTCATCTGTTACCCCAAGTGAATTATTGTCGTCATCTACTTCTTCCACCAACACGGTAGCCTTTTCAATCACGCTGATCCGTCCCTCGCAAGCGATCGCACCCTCCGGGAACTGGGTCTTGGTATTTGCCACGATCGTAACGGATGGGAGTACGGTGAAAGGAATCGTCAGAAGGCAAGGATCTTGGAAACTACTTCCCGCATATTTATTCGGGAAATCCACGACTCCTTCATCAGTTACAGTAGCGGCCGCACTAAAAATCACCACATCATACTGGCCGGAAGCAGCATTCTCTTTACTTCCAAAATTTCGCTCGCCTTTATACCTCAGCTCTGTCTTGTTCACATCAATGGCACTCAACTGGATGATATTTTCATCTGCCGCATCCCACCAAGGCACACGAGGACGAGAGATACCCATCACCGAACATACGGCTCGTATCAATTGTTCATATATCTCATAACCGTTCATGACCGCATCTATATTAATATTTTGCGGATCCGGTACGATATAGTCCCAATTTTGTTTTTGACAAAGTGTTTCCAAACCCTCTGTCAAATAGTTGATATAGGCTGCCTTATCCTCGTATGGTCCACCATATTTTTTTGTAACGAGTGTGTCTATATCCGCATTCCAAACGTTGGTCTTGGCATCGTATAAGAAATCATTGATCATACGTAGGTTGACAACAATCTGCCGATGCATTGCGGTCTCATAACTTGTCAGACCTTGAAATCCATCATGATTTAACCCTTTCTCTGTCGGAACGATGATACGATACACTTTGCTTCGATTGTTATAGTTCTCATTCGCATAGTCCTTCAAATCCGTATTCAATGTAATCCAGTCTTCAGGCTTGTCTATATCCCCGGTTTCCTTTTTATCGGTAGCTCCGACATAAACGTTTCCAATCGTTTCATTAAGATTCTCTTTTCTTTTCTTCGGATCACTCCCCATCAAACCATAGCGGTATTTCCATATATGCTTTGAGTCTTCCGTAACACCGTCTTTCATTTTATCTTCAATAGTAGCTAACGAATTCGGTTCAATGCTCCACCCCATATTATTAAGCAAAAGCTCATATTCCGTAGAAACGGTCAGGTTGGCAGAAGAACACACGTCTACTCGTTTCACGTCGATCTTGGGCTTGGTGCGGTAGATACGCAGACCATCGATGGCGTAGTCCGCACCGTTAGAGTGAAGGGTGTTGTTTTGTACTTCCAGATAATATTTTTCATAACCAACAAGCGATTCGGGCACAGAGAAGGTGTACATTAATTGTTGCCATTTGCCGATGTTACGATTTGTCCAAGATCCCCCATTTACAATTGAATCTTGGAGCGCATTTCCCGAAGAAAAACGGTGTAAAATGACTTCAACCTCTTTACCATCCTCCCCCTTCTTCACTCCGATAAAATTCATATTAATATTAGGAGGAAGAGTACTTCTAGCGGAGGAAAGAGTCATATCATTCACCCAAAAATTAACCAGAATACCAGTATGCTGGCATATCGTACCATCCAATTCCATTTTCACCAAGCGTCCCGGCAAATTCGCTGCATCTACATAAAAGAAATAGCCTAATGATTTTTTTCCCGTATTATAATAAGTCCGATCGTAGATTCCTTCTTTACTAGGAGAGCTACCAAGGAGCATAATCCAACGATATTTTCTGTTAGCAATTGATTCATTATTCGTTGATATTCCCTCTATATTCGCAGTACGAAATAATCCATATTGATTTTGCAGGGGTTTAAGATTATTTTCTATGATGTGATTCTTATAATCATACGGGGCATACTCTGTAATTCCCAAATCCAACCATTTCCCGCTTTCTGGAAAACCAATCGGTGCTATATTGTTCTCCGAGTTTAACTCATCTACGGATATAGTATCACCCCGGTCGAAATTTATATGCCCGATTCTCTCATAAAGATCCGGATGATTATCCGGGTTACGTCTTGTATCATCGGATATTTCTTGCCCCGACTGCAACATAAAACCATAATCACCGGGGATAAGCTTGTATTGAGCTAGCACAGGACTCTTCTTGCCACTTGCACTTATCGCCCGCACATCATACTTCACAAAATCCGTGTTTACCTCTATCGAACTTATCATCTGCTTCCAATGAAGTTTATCTCCCGATTCAATATTTGTCCATGTCCCTCCATCTTTGCGATATTGGTAATAATCTCCCTGCACAATAGTTCTATTATCATCATCGTACCACGCATAGTTATTGGCAATTTGGCCCAATTGTATATTGATCGTCTTGCTGTTTTCAGGAACGTATATATCCTCTTTAATAAAAGGAATCATATCATTCGCTCCGGAAGCTTTTATTCGCTCAGCGATCTCCTTAGCCGGACGAATAACGAACTTATAGCGTACGGAAAGGGTTGGTTCTGTAAATTCCTTGGAAGCTATGTTTTTATCATTATAATCTGTATTTTGGCTCACATCACAAAAAACAACATCGTCTTTCACCGTCTGTACTTGATATTCAATCGTAGACGCTCCCGGTACATTTTTGCCTGTGGCAAAACCTTTATACCAAAAAAGAGAAGTTCCTGCATCCCGTAAACAAGTAGGATACTTGTTCGGTTCTAAAGAACCTCCCTCCACAAAAGAACCATCATCCATAGGATTTACATCTTTACCTTTTATATTATCCTTTGTCAAGGTTTCACCATCCAATCGATACCAACGGACATACCAATCATACTCTGATAGATGAACACTTCTCAACTCCGGAATAAACAACTCCCTCGCTTCCCCGTCCGCTATATACACCGTATCCACACGTTCTGTAATATCGGTTTGGGGTGAACCATTCTTATAATTGATTGTGTACGTCTGCCCCCACGCCGGCGCAACCGCACCGGCGGACAGGATCAGCAAGCAAGTTAATAACAGGGATTTATATCGTAGGTTGATTGATGGTTTCATCCGTCAGGTCCTCCTTTCTTAGTTTGTTGTTGTTATATTATGGTTGTTGTTGTTTTTCGTAGTTTCTTATTTGAATGGTGTAAGGGATTTGCATCTCTTGCTCCATGTTCTCGCCGTATTTTATCACGAGTGTGAGGACGACCGTGGCATCCGCTTCTCCGCCCAGTTCTTGGGTACGGATCGTGAAAGAGCCGGCTTTCTTCAGACCGCCTTGTCCCGTACCCGGCGTAAGCGCGGTTTCGGGAATATCCAATTCCGCATCCGTCTCAAAGCTCGTTCTGTCTACGTTTATGGCCGTGATTAGCGGTTTATTCACATCGGCATTCTTCCAGCTGACGGAACTGTACTTCTCTGTCGCGACATTTCCCCCCTCCTTTTCCTCATAGCCCTTGATGGAGAAATCTCCTGTCACGCCATCTATGCCGGATATCTCGAAACGGATCGACAAGTCACCGGCGGCTTGCAGGGTGTGTTCTACAGGTGTCAGGATCTGCACGCCCGTCTTCTCACCATAGACCAAGGCCGTCGGGTAGACTCCGATGGGGAGGCGTTGCTCGGCTACTTCCAATTTTGTCGTGATGTTGGTTATCCAGACCGGGATAATCAGCAGGTCGTTGCGGCGCACGAAACCGAAGCTCGTGGTATGCTCCGTGCGAGGACGGCCTTCGATATTGACACCCAGCAGGATCTCTCTCGCCCCCGCGTTGCCTTCGGGGATGTAGCGGGTATAAGTCTTTATGTTGTGGCCTTCCGCACCGTCCTTGATCTTCGCAGGTACCTCTTTATTCGCTTCGGAAGGGATGATCTCCTCTTTAAATAAATCCGTTTCCTCTACCGTCTCTCCAGTCGGAAGATTCGGGGCCAGTCGCTCCGCACCACCTTCTCCGGCAGTCTCCAAATACTTGTTATTTCCCCAAGGCAAGAGCCAGATCGGTAGGCTTCCCTTGCGGAGGTTCATGATGTCCAATTGTTTTACGGTTATAGGTTTGTCTAAGTTGTTAGTTATCTTCACTTGTACCTTGCCGATCATGCGGATCAAGGGAATCTCGAATTCGTTAGCTTTCGGAGCGGGTTCCAGCGTATACTCCTGGACGTAGCTACTCATGGGGATAAGCTTTCGAGAGGCTTTCTCGTCTCCGAATTTACCCTTTTTCTCCTCATTCCTTGTATCGATACTCGTTCCCGAGTCCAATATCTTCACCTCCGACAGTTCCGCCAAGGAATGTGCCCCGGTAATTTTTTGATACAACGATGTACCATCTTCCAGCGACTGCAAATTGGCGAACGCATAAAAAGAGTATTTGCCGAGGGGTAACCTCATCTCTACCTCCGTATGAGAATCATCAGGATCATTGACATCCGGCGTCCACGTACCCTCTCTAGATGTATATCCGGCCAATTCAGCGTTCTCATCATCATACGCCACCACCAGCCAGTCCGTGATGTCTCGCTCGTATTCATCATCATCTTCCCAAGTAATTGTCTCGCCGGCTTTCGTTTGCGGTGGTCGTGCCGAGCGGGAAGTCCGCAGGGTGATGGTCACGACACAACTGTTCGGGTCGTCGTCGGGGAGATCGCCCCCCCGGTCTTCGCCGCAGGCTACGCAGAGCCAGCAGAGGCAAAGACCGGCGGCGACCGCCCTCAATTGGTTATATAGGGTATAACGTCTCATCATTCGCGCTATTTAATAAATCTCAGTTTACAATATACCATCGTTGATACGGATCACCCAGTCTTTCACCTGTATCTTGAAGCAGGCGTACCCCACGATCGTAGGGTCTTCCGGATCAGGCCCATCGGGATTATCCGGGTTGTCAGGGTTGTCAGGATTATCGGGGGTGTCAGGATTGTCAGGTCCCGGCGGATCCGGAGGCGTAGGGTTATCCGGGCAATCGGGGCATACCTTCGGCGTAAGGAAGAAGATGATCGAGTACTCATCCTGCCGGTCCAGATACTCCTGCGGGGAGATACGGTGCCCCTCCATCTTGGTGAGAAGGAGGTAATCGTTGAGGTTCACGTTCAGCACATCCTTCTCCCATCCGTGATGACGGATGATGAGGCGGTAGTTGCGACCCGCCATCAGGCGCATGGTGTTCATCTCGGCCACGGCCACGTATTGCCCGCCCACGGTAGCGCCGGGAGTCGGGTCGGCTCCCAGCTCCACGTTCTCCGTATAATAAGGCAGGTAGTGGATGGTGGGATCTTGCAGCAGGGAATTGTCGTAATCCATATACCCGTTGTCGGCCACGATCCGGAAGGAGAAGTTATTCACGTCCATGTCCTCCCCCATCACGTTTTGCAGCACGACACGTAGCTTGTTGGTATTCTTGGCGAGGCTGATCACCTTCTCCTCGGGCATGTCGCGCGTCACGGTGAAGGTATCGAGGCTATGCCAAAGCGGGTGCAGCTCGTTGGGTTGTGTCGTATCGTCCTCGCGCAAGGTACGTACCTTGACGTCTTGCGCCCTCTCGACAGCCCGCGACGCCTCGGCGGGATCGTTCCATGCGTAACTGCCCTTGTCCAGCCCGGCCCAAGTGACTACCTGATAGGTACCCGGCTCCATGTCGAGGGCGATGGAGTTCCGCTCGTCCAGCTCGCTTTTCTCGATCCGCCGCTGGAAGAGGAAGTTCCCTTCTTGGTCGCAGAAGAAGAGCGTAACGAAGTCTACCTCATGCTGGAAAGCGTCGGCGAATTTCATATTATAGTCGTACTTGAAATACAGCCGGAACTCGCAAAGCGGCAGCGAGTCGTCGTGTATCCAATCGCAAGCGTATAGCCCCACGGACAAGGCAGCTACGCCAATCAACTGTTTGCAGGTATGAAATAAACGGTTCATAATCATTTTATTAAGATACACAGTAATCCTCCGCCCGTACTACCGGGGATGGAGGTAAACCATGATGCCCATTATAAGGTTCTTATGATGGGCATCGTAAGGTGGCTTGGATGGGCATCGTAAGGAGCTTACAATGCCCATCGTAGGAATCCCCCGGAGGGGTAGGGTTAAATAATGATGTCTTTGTTCGTGCGTTTCACCCAATCTTTCACGTAGATGGTGACGTCGATGGTAACATCATCCGTCTCATCCGGTTTGTCCGGCGTATCCTTACCCGGCGTGTAAGGCAGCGGGTCACCTAAGCCACGCACACCCGTCACGTACAATTGGTACACGTTGTTACGCACGATACAGAACTCCATCACGCCCATCATACCATCGTTCCCGTTATCGTTATGACGGATCCAGAACTTGTAATAGCTCTTTCCGCCTTTGTATAAGGAAACGTTGTAGAATTGGTACAAATTACCGATCTGATCCGGGGTGAAATCATTCGGATCAGTGTAGGTATCAGGGAGATGACCACCGTCTTTCTCATTTTGTTCATTTCTAAATTCAAAATAGCATAGGCGCTTTTTTAGCCCATCAGTCCAGTTTGTTTCGCCCTTAATCATGTCACTAAGATATTTCTTAAACGCGATCTCAAATCCGTTCTGATCAGACATGGAATTAATCACCTTTTGTACATCAGCAAATTTCGGTAATGTTACCTCATTCCAGCCTTTAATTAAGCCTTTCAATAAATTAGGATTCGAACCCTCTTCCAAATTAAATGCGCAAGCGGCAACAGACGGAAGATCTTTATAGACAGAACGGACAGTCGCACCCTCACCGTTCTTATGGACTGCCAAAAGGAATGTTTTATTGTCATCTAAAGGAACAGACTCAATAGAACCCTTCTCTTCATTATAGAAACTGACCGTAAAATTATTATCTGGCATAAACTCAGACTCGAAAATAACGCCGGTAGAATAACCATTTACTTGCGCCTCACGATCCAACGTGTTCTCCTTGGTGTACACGACGGGGTAATATATTCTATCATTCAATCCTTTATAAAAAGCTTCAGTATTAGCATCAGGAATCTTAGCCATATTCTCAACCCTATTTAAGTCTTTGTTTTCCGGATTAAAATAGTTGATATAAGAGTCCTTGAATTGAGCCCAAGGATTATTGCCTTCCCCCGTAGGTACCTCTTTTTTGCTGATCGACGGATCCAGCACATAATTATAAGAGCCATCCGCATTATTTAGCACCGTCATAGACCATACTTCATCACCCAAATATTTAAAGTCATTACCACTTTTAGTATAACTTCCAACCATCGCATCCGTTAAACTTGACCCTTCGCCAAAGTTCTTTGTCGCTTTAGGAGAGACCTGCTTAAACACGTAGCAGTTACCCTTCCATTGGTTCACGACCTTGTAACCCGTCAATTTGAATGAGCCTTTATTCTTTACCGGAGAGCTTTCGAGTATTTTATCTGTCTCTAATACAGCAGCATATCCCAAGTCGATACGTGCGGCCATACGCTCCACGAATACGGTTGTTGTCGCCGGTTTCGTCTCATCTGTATTTTCCACGGAAATGCGAACAAGCGAATTCCCTATGCCATCTACGCCTTTCATCTTGTGCGTAGACATAATGAAGTGATCCGCTTTCGAAACCTGATTAGTGCCAGTCCATAAATCCTTTAAAGTTACTCTGTCTCGTAAGTCACCCAAAGTAGTAATACCCTCTATTCTATTTCCGGCATTAACTACTGTAAAGACTTGATACGTATGTCCTTCTGTTGTCAGCTCCTCATTCATCGTCACCTTCATCGTCACTTTTCCGGCACTGTCATGATTAGGCTCGCCACCTCCACTCGGATCAACACCGGTCTTAGATTCATACCAACCCTGTCCGGCAATCTCTAAACTTTTATTTACGTCATCATTAAAGAAGTCCAAGGGGTTAGAGTCAAATGTATTACCGTCATATTTCACCAAGAAGATATTAACATCATACACCTTACCCTCATTAGCGCCATCGAACTCTTCCAAGAAACCGTTGCCGTCCTCGCCCCAGCCGGCACCATCGTTATTAGGATTAGAAGGAGTTCCTCCCGCCTTCGTCAATGCCCCCTTCGACACCGTGGAGACGTTCACTGTCATATAGACTTTGCCGCTATCGCCCTCACCACCGGAATTGCCTCCGTTTTCGATATCATCGGAGCAACCCGTAACCGCCAGCAAGAAAGCGGCAGCCGCGCTTAATAAATAATTCTTTTTCATGTTTCTCATCCGTTTTTATATTTGACACTCATTATTATCATCCTGCGATCACGACTCTCGCCATCAATCAGCCAGTTCCTCCCGCTTCGCAGCGATCTGCCTCAAGTTCTCCTCCACCTGCGAGGCTACGGAAGGATCGCCGGACAACTTACCCAGCAGAGCCTCCGCCTCGTCCAAGCGGTTCTCCAGCATGGCGATGGCCGCCTCCGCCAAGGTACGCTCCGCGGAATCGGAAGTCTTCGCCAGATAACGACGAGCCGATTCCAAGCGACCCGCGTCGATCGCCGTAAGGGCGGCGTTCAGGTTCGACACCGGATCCTCCGGATACATGCGCACGGCAATCTCGAACACCTCGCGGTAAGCGTCGCTACCCGGTTCCATCGTCTGCGCCACCCGGAACATCTCGTTTAGACTCAACTGCCTAGGGTCCGAATAGATCAGCTCACGGGCCTCCTCTACCGTAAACGAGCGGATCGTGTAGCGCACCGCGTAATCCGAATGGCGCAAGGCGGGATAAATATCGCGCAAGAGCACCCGATACGAGGCCCCCCCGTTCAACGCCTTCAACTTCGCCTCGCGGCGGTCGTAATCCTTCGGTTCGTCCGCACGGATGATGGCCAGCAGCTCCTCCTTGTCCGCAAGCGAGGAGTTCTCCACCCGTTCCTCCAATCCGGCCCAGTCCTCCGGCTCGAAATCCACCGTGAAACGGGCCTGCTCGAAGTGGTAAAGGCCTTTCACGTATTCGATCAACGCCTTGGCGCGATGCTCGGCCAAATAAGTGTTATGCTTATAGGTACCTTCCGGCGATGCGAAACCCTTGATATATACCTCCGTGATGGTAGCGTAAGGATCCTCCTTCACCGACGACACGGTCTCAAGGATCTTGCGCAGCTCCGAGGGATTATCGCGATACTCGGGATATATCTCCGTGCGGTTCACCGGGAAGTCGAGGAAGGGGCTTGCTTCCTCCACACGACCTTTCACCAACGGGGAGTCTTTCACACGCTCCGCCTCCGGCGTGACGTAGGCCAAAAGCGGCCGCAATACCACAGGCTCCGCGATCCGGATCGGGAAAAGCGGCGACTTGTCATTACTCAACGCCTCCCAGCCGCAACCGCAAAAATCGACTACCAGCGACACCTCCGAACGCTCCATCCACTTGGCGAAAGGAATGGAGGCATGGTAATCGAACGTCTGCTCCTTCCCATTGTAACGGCGTAAGACAAACTCCCCGTTCGCCGCCGCGTCGCGCCCGGACCGGTCGTACTGGATCTGGCGGCTACGCCCGTTCACGATCACGGGAGGCAAAGCCCTTACGCTATCGCCCCGCTCGATCAGCGGCGTACAGACCAAACTCCGGTTGGCCGATAGCGACAACTCGTCCAACGCTAGTTTCATATCAATTATCAAGCGATCGCCCACATGCTCCACCAACCGCTCCTTCACGACGATGGCGGTAGCCGTCTGCTGCGCCTGTACGGGAATCGTAGTACCCACACAACTGGCCAAACAGGCGATCCCAAGTATCATCCATCCTTGTAGATTCTTCATTTTTCAGTCCTCCATCGATTTAAAATTGGTAAATGAGATTGATCGCCGCCTGCGTAGGCCCGAAGTAATGCTTCTTGATCCCTTCTTGCTTGCGGCCGCAATTCGCGCAGGGATACTTGTCCGACTTCAAGTACAGATAGCCCACGCCCACCGTGGCCTCCAAGTTCCAATGGCGAGACAGCAGCCACGAGTATCCATAACTGATACCGGCTCCCGCGCCCCATCCCTGGTGACGCTCGCCCTCTGTACCCAGCCATTTGATATCGGTTACATTATATAATAGGTACGGAGTATGCACGCCGAGGAAATGGCCGTTAAACGTCTCGCAAAACCAATACCTCAACTCCGGGTGCAGACGCAAATGCTTCAGTGAGCGGCCATAACTCCCATCATCGTTCTTGCCGCTGAACGGATTCAAGCCTGCCTCCAACTCAAGTGTCCAATGACGGGCGAGATAAACTTCAGCCCCCAAATTAAACGTGACAGTAGCCCAATAAGGAATATTGCTCTTGATCCCAATCATGGAGCCTTTCCCTTCGACCGGCACCCCCTGCGCTCTCGAAAGAAACGGGACTGCCAACAAGAATAGCATGAAAATCGTCTTCTTCATTCTTTCTTATTCATTATGGTTGTTAATCTTATATCTTTTCACCCTTCTGCCCCTCAAGACCCAACTTCCTAAAATCAACTAACGGCAAGAATGGCCCGTGGACTTATTTATGGAATAAGGTTTAGCGTTTCAAAAACGTCAGCGGAGAATAAACGTTAAACAACATTTTATTGTCGTTTATATAGTATATCAATAGACCACACGGAACGTTTCAGAAAAACATGTACATGTTTTCCTGAAAAGACGTACATGTTTTTTGGAAAACACGTACATGAAATCCAATAAATATTATGGTGTTTCTATACAGCTATCAATCAATGGCTTACATATAGGCCTATCCAAACGAGCTTATTGTATTATTTGTTTTTGATATTCAGGAGGAATTTGTAGAGTATAGAAATTCCTCTTTAGTTGAGAGAGTGAATCAATAAAGGTGAATATGGTTCATTTTAAAGACATAGCTTCCCCTAAATTCCTTATTTGGTGAAAAGAACTTGACAATTTTAATGCAGAAAAGTTGTGATAATAAAATATTTATTATGTATTTTTGTGAACTAATAGGGAGGAAGTTACTATTTTAACGCTAAAACTCCTTATTCCATAAATAAGTTCACAAACCATCCATCCTTTTCTCTAAAATCCGATTTACAGAGCCTATCACCTTCATGTTCGCATGAGCCAAACGTGATATATCCAATTCTTCCAGATAAAAACGAGTCGTTTTCTCCGACGAGTGCCCCAACGCCTGGCTGATCAAGGCCATCGGCATATCGCAACGTAAAGCTTCTGATGCCCAGCTATGGCGAACAACATACGACGTAAACGGATTCGGTAACCGTAAAGTTTGCCCAATCCGTTTCAGCCGGGCATTATGCCGGGCCAAGCTACGCTTATACCTCAAATGGTCCGGATTCCCGGGCGGAAGAATCGGGAACAAATACGGCGATCCGGTCGCTCGCTGCCGATCCGCGTATTTCCGGATCAATTGCAACATACTACTGGTTATCTCCAACCGGATCATACGTCCTGTCTTATGACGGTGATATACCAACTCATTCCCCCGGATATTCTGCCTCGTCAAGTACGCTATATCCACAAAAGGCATCCCGCAAGCCATAAAACTGAATAGGGAAAGATCTATCGATAATTCCACTTGCGGGTCATCCGCCACCTTGATCTGGGCGATTTGCTGGAACAAAGATGCGGGAATCGCACGCCTCGCCGTCATCGCACGCCGGAGTTTCAAATTCTCAAACGGATAATACGACGCAGGAATCAACGACTCTTGGCAAGCCGTATTATAAAGCGCCCGCAAACTACTGATATACGTATTTACCGTATTAGTAGCTAATCCTTTTCCCTGAAGATACGTGATGAAATCTATCACCAACGCACGATTCAAATCAGCCAAACAGAACCCCGGGTTCTTCACGAATCTTAAAAAATGCCTTACGGCCACCTCATACAACTCAGCTGTCCCTTCTTTCTTTAACTGCCGTTTCATGTCTCTTCGTTTTCCCATATAATCCATCAATGAGATTGCTAACTTTTTCTTACGTCCTCGTTTCATACTCCTTTCACTAAATTATTTATACTTTACACGAACAAATTAATTCAAATTATTACTTTTGTTCCCGAAAATAAGAAAATAGGTAACAATTAAAAGCATAAAAGCAACAATAAATAATATGGCAAACAATCGAGTCACATTCGGTAGTAAATTGGGCGTAGTACTAGCTACCGTAGGATGCGCCGTCGGACTGGGAAGCGTATGGCGCTTTCCTTATATGCTAGGAGCGAATGGAGGTGCGGCATTCCTACTGGTCTACATACTTTTCATGATATTCTTGGGCATTCCGGTAATGATAACCGAGTTTTTCATCGGCCGGCATTCCCGCAGCAATACGGTGGGTTCTTTCAAGAAAATGGCTCCCGGTACAAAATGGTGCTGGATTGGGTACAACGGTATCTTGGCCGCGTTTTTGATCTTAAGTTATTACTCGGTCGTCTCCGGTTGGACGCTTGAATATGTTTGGCAAACGCTAAGTGGCCGTTTGTATGGACAGCCGGATATAGACTATACGGCCGATTTTCAGGATTTCGCTTCCAATGTCTTCCGTCCGATCTTTTGGATGGGCGCTTTTATCGGGTTGACTCACTTCGTGATTGTCTCGGGCGTAGAGAAAGGCATCGAGCGGGCCTCTAAGATCATGATGCCGCTTTTATTCTTGATCTTGCTGATCATGTGCGTACGTTCCGTGACCTTACCGAACGCTGAGGCCGGATTGCTTTTCCTTTTCAAGCCGGATTTTAGCAAATTGACTTCCTCAGTGGTCTTGAGCGCACTAGGACAGGCTTTCTTCTCTTTGAGTTTGGGTATGGGCTGCTTGATCACTTACTCCTCTTACTTCGGGAAAGATACGAATATGCAGGCCACCGCTTGGCAGGTGACAATCATTAATACGCTTGTCGCCGTATTGGCCGGTATCATGATATTCCCGGCGGTATTCAGTTTCGGCATCACCCCTTCCGCTGGCGCGGAACTCGTGTTTATCACGTTACCGAACGTATTTGGGCAATTACCGCTGAGTGGCCCTGTATTTTTTATATCTTGCTAGCGATGGCGGCACTGACTTCCACGATCTCTTTACATGAGGTAGCTACGGCCTACGTTCTTGAGGAGTTCCATATGACACGCAAGAAAGCGGCTTTGATCGTTTCCTTAGGAGTCTTTTTCTTAGGAATTTTCAGTTCTCTCTCATTCGGGGTGATGAAAGGGTTCACGATCGGAGGCTTGGCCTTTTTCGACGCGCTGGATTACTTGACCGCCAAGATCATGCTACCGCTGGGAGGTATGCTCACTTGTATTTTCGTAGGTACACGTGTCGATAAAAAAGTATTGAAAGCCGAGTTGACCAATGAGGGGACTCTTAAGTTCCGTCTTTTCGGCGCTTACGTATTCTTTATGAAATATGTGGCCCCAATCGCCATCGGTATCGTATTCCTGAACGAATTAGGGATCTTGAAATGGATTACCGGTAAATAATACCGAGAATTCCTTGTCAATAGAAACGGAACTTCTACCTTTGTCGGTGGAAGTTCCACAAATCAAAACATAAGACTATGAAATGGCGTGATTTACTTTATTTCTCCAAGGGGGAAAGGCAGGCTCTTACCCTACTCCTTTCCTTAATAGCGATGGCATGGATCGCAATTATCTTGACGGATTTTTCCCGGACAAAGGTTCTGCCCGATGATCTGGTCACGGACAATATGAAACAAGACACCTCCCTTCCAATTACCCCGAACGGAAATCCCCCGAATCCCACCCGGAAAGAAAACAAATTCCACTCGAAAGAAAACAAAGTTCCCTCCGAACGAAATCCCAAACGCATCCGAAGGGAATCAAACCTCCATTTACCCTCATATCCAAAGGTAGAAAAATGGCCGTTAGGAACAGTTGTAGAATTAAATTCGGCCGATACCACCGCCCTAAAGAAAGTTCCGGGAATTGGTAGCGTCTTCGCCAAACGGATCATTAAATACAGGGAGCTATTAGGGGGCTTTTATAGCGTAGAGCAATTAGGGGAAGTATATGGTATCGACGAGGAACGCTATAAATCGATGAAATCGTGGTTTTCGGCAGACCTGTCGGCTATAAGTCAGCTACCTGTCAACCAATTGTCGGCTAAAGAACTGGCAAGTCACCCATATGTCAGCTATAAACAGGCCCGGGTTATCGAGCGACAGGTCCGGAAGAAAGGCAAGTTACAGGGCTGGGAGAACCTAGCCTTACTGGAGGAGTTCACGGAATACGACCGGGAGCGGTTACGGCATTACTTCTCATTCCAATAGATAAAAATCAAGTTATTCATAGAATCTTAATGCCCATCAAAAACAGATTATCCGTATCTATGT
>OGOM01001631.1_pt1 | contig 15690 bp, 13 predicted proteins | sample 1552681 | NCBI WGS metagenome assembly OGOM01 (sample SAMEA2580188, study PRJEB22360) | human gut metagenome | biome: human gut; feature: human-associated habitat; material: faeces | place: Denmark | collected 2008/2010 | reverse complement strand
CTGAGCGGCAGCCAGGGCCGCGCCCCCGGGCGGCTCGCTACGGGCATACATGAAAGTAGCCAAAGCTATGGCCAGCACGGCCACCACGCAACTCGTGGCTGCCACGCCACCGTCCAGGTGAATGTCGTAAGACAAACCGTCGCCCGTGACGAAATGCCCGAAGGGAATGAAACCGGCCAAACAGGTCACAGCGGCCAGCACCATCAACGGAAAGGTCATCGTAAGCGGACTTTCATGCGGCACGTGTTCGGCATGCAGTTCTTTATTCTCATGCCCCCAGAAAATGCAGTAGTACAGACGGAACATGTAGAAAGCCGTCATCCCGGCAATGAAAGTCATAACATAACCCATCACCGGACTGAAAGCAAAGCAAGCCGTCAGAATCTCGTCCTTGGAAAAGAAACCGGAAAACGGCGGAATACCGGCAATGGCCAGGCAGGCGATGAGGAACGTGACATGCGTCACCGGCATATACTTGCGCAAGCCGCCCATCACGGACATCTCGTTACTATGCACGGCATGGATGATGCAGCCCGCGCCGAGGAAGAGCAAAGCCTTGAACATGGCATGGGTGAAAAGATGGAACATGGAAGCCATGTAACCCAGACCGCCTTCATGGCTCGGCATACCCGTGCAGACTCCCAAAGCCACCATCATGAACCCGATTTGGGAAATGGTGGAAAAGGCCAGCACCCGCTTGATGTCGCTTTGCACGCAAGCCACGGAAGCGGCATAGAAAGCCGTGAAAGCCCCGACGTAGGCCACAATGTGCAACGTTTCCGGCGCGTATGCGATATAAAGCGGGAACATCCGTGCCACCTGGTACACTCCGGCCACGACCATCGTGGCCGCATGAATCAACGCACTGACCGGCGTAGGGCCTTCCATAGCGTCGGGCAACCAGATGTGAAGCGGGAACATGGCGCTCTTACCGGCACCGCCCACAAACATCAGCCCCAATGCCCACGGCAGCATCAATGCGCCTTGCATAAGGTTCTCCTCGGCAGGCGCAAAGGTGAACGTACCCATATAATAACCGTAAATCAGGATACCGATAAGGAATCCGAGGTCGGCAAAACGTGTCACGATAAAAGCTTTCTTGGAAGCGGCAATGGCCTCTGGCTTGGTGTAATAGAAACCTATGAGCAGGTAAGAGGACACGCCCACCAATTCCCAAAACACATACATCTGGAAAATGTTCGTGGCTACCACCAGTCCGAGCATCGAAAAGGTGAACAAGCTCAGAAAAGCGTAATAACGCTGAAAACCCTTCTCCCCTTTCATATACCCGAAAGAATAGATGTGCACCATGAGCGAAACGGTGGAAATAACCACCAGCATCATCACCGAAATAGGATCGAGCAAAATACCCATGTCGATATGCAGGCCGGCCGCAAAAGGAAGCCACACGAAATTATAAGGTATCAGGGTTCCGAACGTCCCGTCGGCCAAGCGCGGCAAGGTGAAATAACCGTATGCCGTGACATAACTCAACACGGCTACCGCTCCCAATGACAACGAACCAATCAGACCGGCTGCGCGGTGGGACATCTTCATACCTGCCAATGCCAATACTAAAAAGCTCAGTACGGGCAGGAGGAGTATCAATATCGTATATTCCATATTATTTTCTTCTTTTTATCAGTTTCCGACGTCAACCCTTCAGGTCGCTGACGTCATCCGTCTGGATATTCCGGATATTACGGTACACATTTATCATAATGGCAATGGCCACAGCCGTTTCCGCCGCCGAGATGGCAATGCCGAAGAGCGTGAAGAAATGGCCTTCGAGTGCATCCGGATAAAAATAACGGTTGAACACGGCAAAGTTGATGTTCGTGGCATTCAGCATCAGCTCCACGGAGATGAGCGTGGCCAACAGATTGCGGCGCGTGAAAAAGCCATAAATACCGGCAAACATCATCACCGTACTCAGTATCAGATAATATAATGCATTTATTTCCATAACTTTGTTTGTTTAATCAACGTTTACGCGCAATCATGATGGCACCGATCATGCAGGCCAGCAACAACACACTGATTACCTCGAAGGGCAGGACGAACTGGTATTTCCCCATTCCGATAAGCGCGTCGCCTACTTTCACCGGGTCCAGTTCCACCAACGGAGGAACGGAGAAACGTGCAAAACCGTAAGACGCCAGCAGGAATACCGTCAATCCGAAACCGGCCAATACCGTCAGTATGGCTGCAAACCAACGTCCCCGCGGGATACGTTCGTTCATGTTTTTGTCCGAACGGGTCAGCAGGATGGAGAAAACGTAGAGTATTACGATACCGCCGGCATAAACCGACAACTGCACCGCTCCCAAATAGGTATAGCCCAACATAAAGTAAAGGCCTGCCGTCCCGAAAAGCACAAACAGCAAGGCCGTAGCCGCACGTAAAATGCGGCCCGACGTCACAGCCAGCACCGAACAGGCCGCCATCATCAGTGCGACAACCCCAAAAACTACTTGCCCAAGAGTGATTCCTTCCATATTTATATTATGCTTTTATAGGTTTGTTTTTCTCGGAGGCTGGTGCCAAAACCGAACCTTCCCGGTTCAACGTGAGCAGCAACTTGTCACGCTCAAAAACCGAATTCTCAAAATCGTTGGAAAAACGTATGGCGCCATGCGGACAGGCATTGACACAAAGTTGGCAAAACATGCAGGAGCCCAAATCATACTCATACTTCACCAAAAACTTCTTTTTCTTCCCTTCCGCATCTTCCCTCACCTCGGATACCACACGAATCGTATCGTTGGGACAGGCCATCTGGCACAATCCGCAGGCCACACAATGATGCTGGTTCTGGTCGTTATGAATCATTTCCAACTGTGCCCGATGACGTTCCGGTATGTAAAGCGTCGTATGCCGGTTTTCCGGATACTGCTCCGTCACTTTCTTCCGGAAGAACACCTTGATGGATGTCTTCAGTCCTCCCGCCAGGCTTTTCGTGCTGCGCCAATACCTTTTTATGTATTTTATAAACTTGCTCATTATTACTATCCTTTTAAAAAACCAGTCCGAAAACTTTCATTATCACCATGGTCAACATGATTACGAGCGACAAGGGCATGAGGTATTTCCATTCCAGCGTCAGCACCTGGTCGATACGCAAACGGGGGAAGGTCCACCGAATCCACATCAACAGGAATATGACGAAGAACGTCTTGCCCAGGAACCACACAATGCCGGGAATATAGTCCATCACGGCATTGAACCCGTCGAGCCCGGCCACATGCAAGGGCATCCATCCCCCCAAGAAAAGCGTGGTGGCTATACCGGCCGTAATGAAAAGGTTCAGATACTCGGCCAGATAGAAAAATCCGAAATGCATACCGGAATATTCCGTATGATAGCCGGCTGTCAGCTCTTGCTCGGCTTCGGCCAGGTCGAACGGCCCGCGGTTGGCTTCGGCATTACCCGAAATAAGGTAAATGACAAAGGCCACCAGTGCCGGGATATGTCCCTTGAAAATGTTCCATCCTCCGGCCTGGCTCTCCACAATGCCGCTGATGCTCATCGTCCCGCTCAGGACGACCATCGTAAGCACCGTAATACCCAGAGACAGCTCATAGCTGATAATCATGGCGCCGCTGCGGACGGCACCGATAATCGTGTACTTGCTGTTACTACTCCATCCGGCCAACAAAATACCGATCACCCCGATACTCGAAGCGGCCAACACGAAGAATATTCCTATTTGCATATCCAGAACTTCTGCTCCCTTGTGCCAGGGCAGGCAGGAAAACGAGATGACGGAAGCCAGAATCACCAGATAAGGCGCCAGTTCATAAAGCACATGGTCGGACTTCCTGAGGCGTATGATTTCCTTGGTCAGTATCTTCAACACGTCGGCAGGCACTTGCAACAATCCGCCTTTGCCTCCCACGCGGTTCGGTCCGATACGGCACTGGAAAGCACCGCAGACCCTGCGTTCCATGTAAATGAGCACCACGGCCAGCACGGCGTATGCCAGCAAAATGACTATGCCCAGCGCCAACCCTTCGATAAAGACAGCCCAGTCCTCAGGCATCACACCGCACAACGTACGGTGTATCCACTGCGTAAACGGTTCCAGACTGTAATAATCCAAAAATGCTTGATTCATATGTTTAAATGTGTCTGTATGTTATCTGTCAATATCCGGTATCACGAAGTCCATCGTACCGCCGATGGCAATCAGGTCGGCTATCTTCCCGCCCCGGCACACGGTGTCCATGGCATGCACCAACGGCAGCCCCGTGCTTCGGTAATGCAGGCGGTAGGGCGTCTTGTCCCCCCGGCTGATGAGGAACACGCCGAACTCGCCGCGGCTGCCTTCTACGGCAGCGTAGTAAGTACCTTCCGGTACGCGGATAATCGGTTTCATCTTCTCCTGGTATGCACCTTCGGGGATATTGTCTATCAGCTGTTCGATGATTTTCAGGCTTTCCATGATTTCGTCCATACGGATGAGGTAGCGTGCCCAGGAGTCGCCCTCGGTGCGGACAATCTCTTTGAAGTCCACCTTGTCATACACCCCGTAAGGCATGCGCTTGCGTACGTCGCACGCCCAACCGCTGGCACGGCCCGTACCGCCGGTGGCTCCGAACGCTATGGCATCTTCACGGGAGAGTACGCCTACGCCTTTCAGACGCTGCTGCGCGATGATGTTTCCTGTAAACACGTCGTGGTATTCGTGCAGGATGCCGCGCAGGTAAGGGATGAATTCTTTCACTTTCTTCTGGAAGTCGGGAGCGATATCGGCTTGCACGCCGCCAATCGTGTTGTAGTTCATGATGAGGCGTCCGCCGCAGGTCCCTTCGAAGATGTCGAGAATCTTTTCACGGTCGCGGAAGCCGTAGAAGAAGGCGGTCAGCGCGCCGAGGTCCATTGCCAGGCAGGAGTAGAAAAGCAGGTGCGAGTCGATGCGCTGCAACTCGTCCATGATGGTACGTATGTACTGCACACGTTCGCTTACCTCTATGCCCATGGCTTTTTCGATACACATACACAAGGCATGGCGGTTCTGGTGAGCGCCCAGGTAGTCCAGGCGGTCGGTCAGCGCCAGTGTCTGCGGGTATGTAAGGCTTTCGCACATCTTTTCGATACCCCGGTGGATATATCCCAATATGGGGTCTATCTTCTTGACCATCTCGCCGTCCAACGACGTACGCATACGCAATACGCCATGTGTGGAAGGATGCTGCGGGCCGATATTGACAATGAAGTCATCCGGGCGGAACACCACGTTCTCGCGCCGTTCGATGGTCCCGTCCGCACGCAAGTCATATTCTTCCGTCACGTCGGCGTTTTCTTCATTCTCCATGTTGAGCGGGTTGCTGTCCATGTCATAATCCTTGCGGAGCGGATAACCCGCCCAATCCTCACGCAGGTAGAGGCGGCGCATGTCGGGATGCCCCGTGAAGCGTATGCCGAAGAAATCGTATGCCTCGCGTTCCTTGATTTCCGCCGTCTTCCATATCCGGCACACCGAGGGCAGGAAAGGATCCTCGCGCCCGTCCGTGTCCGTTCGCAACGTCACGCGGCCGCCCGTCCGCGTCGACTCCAACTGGTAGAACACGCTCAGACGGCCGTCTCCGTCCGCCGCCACAAGGTCCCGCATGAAGTCCATCGGTTCTTCCGCGTCGTCGTGCAGCCGGCGGCATACCTCCGCCACGTCCCGATCCGGGACCACTACCACTCTCTCGCCGGCCTCTTCCACCGTGGCGGCCGCACACCACTGCCTTATCTTTTCTTCTATCATACTCCGGCCTCCTTTCTTTCCCCGGCTTCGTCCGGTTTCTCCTTGTGGTTGCGCCCTCCGAGGAAACGCTCCATCTTGATTTTACGTTGCAACTGCATCATCCCGTAGAAAAAGGCTTCCGGCCGCGGCGGACATCCGGGAATGTACACGTCCACCGGGATGATGCGGTCTATCCCGTTCACCACGTGGTAACCCCGACGGAACGGCCCTCCGCTGATGGTACATCCCCCCACGGCCACCACGTATTTCGGTTCGGCCATCTGGTCGTACAACCGCTTCAGTACCGGGGCCATGCGGTAGGTTATCGTACCCAACACCATGATCATGTCCGCCTGGCGCGGCGAGTTGCGCGTCACCTCGAAGCCGAAACGCGCCATGTCATAACGCGCCGCCCCCAGGGCCATGAACTCTATGGCGCAACAGCTCGTGCCGAAAGTGAGCGACCAAAGCGAATTGCTGCGGCCCCAGTTGATCAGGTCGTCCAACGTGCCCAATACGATACCCGCCCCGGTTCAGTTTCTCGACCATGCGCAGCAGGTAATCGTTATTCTTGAAATCGCCCGGCTCCATATCCTTTATCTTGGGCAACCCGTGTTTCATTTCCATTCCAACGCTCCTTTCCTCCAGGCGTAAGCCAGGCCCAGAATCAATACCGCAATGAAAAATACGATGCTCAACAGCCCTTGCATGCCGATACGGCTTACCACCGCCGCCCACGGAAACAGGAATACCGTCTCGATGTCGAATATCAGGAACAGGATGGCATACAGGTAATAACCGGCATGGAACTGAAACCACGCCTCGCCCCGCGTGGGCACACCGCACTCGTATGGCTCACCTTTTTGGGGGTTGAACGTACGGGGAGCCGCAAGGCGCGCTATCAGCAAGGCTGCCGTCACCAAAGCGATTGCCGTAAGCACCACGACCGTTAACAATGTGAAATCCGTCATTCTTAAAGTTATATTTAATTTAACAACCAAATATTATGTAGTGAAAGACATATCTTTTATTTTCTTTTCCGAGGGGAAAAGGACCATAAGATATGGCACTCTGAAATGATACCTATTTATATAATATAGGCCCCGTAGGGGTCACACCCTGATCCGTCTCAGGGTAAAGACATAATAATCCCTGCCGGGTCCGGAATCATAAGAATAGTATAAAGACCTGCAAGGAGATAAAAAACAGCCTACGGAAGCATAAGGAAAACCGGATAATCTTTCCGAGACCGCCATGTACTTGAAACACGACGTTTCAGACCCTTCATCCAAGGCAAAAGACAACGGGGCTATGTAATCAGAAGTAAAAAAGAAATAAGGAGTATCAGATGTCCAATATGTAACTTCTTGTCCAAAACTTTCCACAGACGGAGCACTTGTCTCAGCACAAAACATCGGTGAACCATGTTTTTCCATCGTGGCAAAAGACATTAAGAAAGACATGGAAAACAGTAGCCACATACAGAGTTTATGCTTCATTTCCTCGTCTCTTTAATGGGCGCAAAGGTACATATATTATTTTAAAGCTTATTTTATAGAGGATTAAAATATCTAAATTAGAACGATTTAAGTGCTACTTTAAAAACTATCGACATAACCATTCACAAACTTTGTCTTGAAAGTCTTGTGCAGCCGCCACACGTTCCACACCTTGATTCATAATACAAAAGGCCAGCAAATGGTTATTCCCCGACCGTGCATAACCGGCCAATGTGGATACTCCTTCCAAAGTTCCGGTCTTAGCTCTTACATTTCCGTAGGCTTTTCCCTTCCTCATACGTTTTTTCAACGTACCGTCAACTCCGGCTATCGGTAAAGAAATATAAAGAGGTGAAAAAACAGCCTCATCACGATAAGCGTATCTCAGAAAAGCAATTTCAAGTTCCGGTGTCAAGTAATTATATAAAGAAACCCCGCTCCCATCGGCCACTATATATTTTCCGGGATCATAGCCCAACCGCCCTATCAACCGCTCAATGTAGTACATAGCTTCTTTTCTTGAAGCGTATGGTTTTCCTGTACGGGCTGCCAACTGATAAAACAGGGCTTCGGCACATAAATTATCACTCTCTTTCATCATCGGATGCAAAACGTCTGCCAACTGACGTGTCCGTCCGGCTAACAATACGCCATTTTGGGGACAACGGGCTTGTCCTCCAAAAACATGGCGGATGCCCAAGCCATGCAACACCTCGCTGAATGTCCTTATGAAAATATTCTTCTTTCCATATAATAAAGGAGTCAGCACCGGCATGTCATCATCCCAGCACCAACCCCATCCCCATTGTAAGGTATCTTTCATCGACACGTCTGCATACAGTCTCCCTGTTATGGAATCCACATCCGATTCTTTCAAAGCCTTGCCGAAAGAAAGCAAATCTTCTTTCCCGAAACAAGGGTCAAAACCTCCCACGACATACAGGTCTCCATGCAAAACACGTCCCCGGATTTCGCCCGTGTAGAACAAACGGGTTGCAAAACGATAATCACTCCCCAATTCGGAAAGCGCAGTGACAGCCGTTACCAATTTTTCGGTGGAAGCCGGACGCATACGCTGTTTGGCCTGGTAAGCATACAACAAAGTATCGTCGGTCAAATCATACACACACAAACCTAATTGCGAAGTAAACAATAGCTCATCTTGCAACAAACTATCCAGTCCGTCCTGCAAACACACCGACCACGAAGCCTCCTCCTCAAGCGGTTCACAAGAAATTCTCCCGGAAGAAAACAAGGGATTACCAACTCCCCCAACAAACCAAAAGAACCCAAAAAGTACTCTAAAAAGCCTCATATTCATAAGCCATCTGTCTTTTCAAGAAAATCTTCCTGTTTTCGTTTGAAATACCGGCAAAACTCTTCAGCCGGAAAAGGTGTGATAAATTTAATCGAACCGTCGTAAAACGTCAACATGACAGTATCCTTATTCTTTAAAAAGGACAAAGAAGACGGCCGTACGATATCCACCTTTTCGATGTCGGACAAAGAATACCTGCAGACTTTGGAAAACCGTCCCTGATGAATGAATAAGCAACCTTCATCGGTAAAAACATAATACGTATGAATCAAACGTTCCACCACGAAAACCAAAAAGACCATACAACACAATGCAGCCAAAGGCAATTTTACCCAAAAGAAATATATAGCCAACACTGTAGCAGGCAACAAACTGAAAAACAATATCTTCTTATTAATTTTTGCATGAAATGTCCGTATCATAAAACTAAAATTTAGTGCAAGTTACACTTTTTACGGATTAAATCCACAGAAAGCAAAAAAATATCCTGTATTTTTTGTTTATTTAAAAAAAGACATATACCTTTGAGACGATAGCAGAAAAACAAACTAAAACCTATATATTATGAGAGCATTATTTGTTTTTTCCGGCTTATTGTTTTACCTTTCCGCTTTCTCTCAGAATGCGATAAGGTTTGCGTATGATGCGTTAGGCAACCGGGTGAAGCGAGAAATCGTGTTGCAAAATTCAGATGTTGTCAAACGAAATATGTCATCGGAAGAAAAAAAAGAGGATAATTTCTATTCCGACATGCTCTCTGAAAAACAGATCCGTATTTGGCCCAACCCAACGGAAGGGCACCTGAAAGTGGAAATCCAAGGACTCGCCCCTGAAGAAAAAGCCTGTTTGCGCATCACATCGATGAGCGGAGCGGTTGTGGACGTAAAAGAAACAACCTCCTCCGTTTCCGAACTCGACCTGAGCCATTGCACGAATGGCATTTACCTGCTGCATATCGTGGCAGGTGGACAAGAAACCACTTGGAAAATCATTAAAAAGTAACGCTTATGGATCGGGGCCTGCTTTCTTTCTTCCTTTGTGCGTGCTGCCTCCTTTCCATCCTCGGACAAGAGGGGTACCCGGCTATTGACAACGATTACGTACCGACCCATCATACCATAAGAAAAGATTATGCAGTAGGACAAATAGACCTTTCGTCCGGAATATCTTCCACGGGAGCCAAAACCTATACCGTTCCGATAGCCACGTATCCCGGCATACGGAATCTGAATCCCGGACTGGCTCTGACCTACAACAGCCAACAAGGAAACGGGCTAATAGGAGTGGGTTGGTCGTTGGCCGGACTTTCCAATATTTACCGTACGTCACATACCATCCATTATGACGGAGATGTGGAACAGATTGGCATGAACCGCAGCGATGCCTTTATGCTTGACGGATTACGATTATTACGAGTGGATTCCGTCACTTTCCTTACAGAGCAAGGTTACATCCGCGCCAAAACACACTATACCGGTGATGTTTTGCAATATTTCGACGTTTGTTATCCGGACGGGAAAACAGCCGTATTCGGTTACAAGGATAATACGGAAAACCAATTATACTATCCCCTTACGGAACTGAGCGACTTGTGGGGGAACACCATCACTTACCAATACAACTTCAATTATGAACACAACCACTACCAAGTTCAAAAAATCAATTATAACGGAGCCTCGGTGGAATTCGGATATGAAAGACGTCCGGATCCTGTGGCCTTCTACCTTGGGGGAAAAGAAATCATCGAAAATACCCGGTTGCAGACAATTACCTGCAAATTTGGAACGAAAGAATTAGGGAAATACACACTGTCATACCAAAACGCGGAACATCTTGCCGGAAAGCCCAGCCTGTTGCAAAACATTACTTATGAAGCTGGAGGAAAGAAAATCAATCCACTGATTTTTTATTATGGAAAAAACAAGTCACAATTAACATATACTACGGAAGAAATAAACTGTCCGGATATATGGCACGGAGGCGAAGAAGCCCATAGCGCACAATTTGTAGTGGGACGGATGATGGGTAACGGGTATTCGGACATACTGGCTTCTGTTTCAGGAAAGACACCTTACATACAGGATAATACCAAAGACTTTGAATGCTTCTATAATCCTTTCAATCTTTCGGATTACATTTATACCTATACACTTTTAGGTAGTGGGAACGGAGAGGCTAAAAAAAGCTTTCCTTGTGGAACAGGATTTGTTGACTTATTGGCCGCAGACATATCCGGACGAGGAAGAGACTTTCTGATACAAGTGAACAATGAAGTGGTGGACAAGCAATACGATCAAGTTCGTTTTACCGTTCATAACGGCCCGGTCTTTTCCATCTATGATGAACCATCCCCATCATTCACGCGGACTTTTAAGTTCCCCACCGTACATACCAGTGCAAAAGGCATGCGGAGCATACAGCCCAAGTTTTATTATCCGGGAGATTTTAATGGGGATGGAAAAATAGAGATTCTGGCTGTATCTGCCCACCAACCCTTTGGCAACACAAACTTGCCCTCAACGTGCTACCTGTTCGATTTGAAAGGCAACAAAATCCTTTATCAGGGGCACCTGTTCCCCTACCATGTTTCGTTCCCTAGTGAAGATACCGATGAAGAAGAACTGTACAATTCTACAGACGAACTAATCGTGGCCGACTATGACGGTGACGGGAAAAGTGAAATCCACTACAAATCAACTGACGGAAAGGCTCAAACTTTTGTATTCGATGTTTCGGGAAACACTTGGTTACCCCGCCAAACCCATAATTACCAAACCACCCCCGTAGCGGACTCAGAATGGTTCATAATGGGCGATTTCAATTCAGATGGACTGGCAGACCGTTTCTACTATAAACGGAAACAAGAAAAGGGTAGTACCCCAAAAGTTTACATAGCCTTTTCCAAAGGAAATTCACAAGATAGTATCCATAACGTTACATTACCATATTTAAAAGAAGTTTCTACCGGAAAAGAAGACCACTATTTATATATACCCACCGACATAAACGGTGACGGAGTGACGGACATCATCGAATGTGCGGATGAAAAGTTCCATATTTTCATATTCGACAAATACACTAAACAGTTCTATCTGTACAAATCCATCAAACCCGGACAAGATAAACGGCACACCGCATTATCGGCCAATGTACAAACTAAAGATGGATATTCCACAGAATTTGTCAGTATAGACGGTGAAAAGCTTATAAAGTATTCTTTCCAACGCAACGACTCTGAAGAATGCCTCCTCACGGGAGTGGTAAACAGTTTCGGGGTGGTGGAAAAGAATGAATATGCCCTGATGAACGAAAGCGGGAAAAAAGAAGGAATATACAGTTACTACATCCCGGCTCCTTACCCTTATACATCCGCTTACGGGAAACAACCTTTGATAGCCGTTTCGGAAACCTACGTGGACGGAAAACAAGTAGACGGACAACATTACTATTACGAAGGGGGCATACAACATCTCACGGGAATGGGGTTTTGTGGATTCACACAAACCCGCACCATAGATTTCAAAGGCAAGGAAAGAGTATGTGAGTATGACCCTGAAAACCATGGAGTATTGGAATATGAATACAACGAAGGCATTTCTGAATCTTATTATTACTACGAGGTCATCGAACACCCCAACCGAATGGTGGAAATCAACCTGACGGATAAGGAATATTTCGACAATGTCAGGGACATGTCCACCGATTACCGTTATGAAGACTACCGTTTCGGATACCCGAATATTGAGGAAATAGAATATGAAGACAACTCCGTACGGCGCACGGAAACCATCTATACTTCTGTCCAAACAGGATATAAAACGAAGACACGGAAAGGAGAAAATGCAGACGTATGCACCATGCTGGCATACATCCCACCCGGAAAAGAATATATCCTCGGACGTATCCATGAACAAACGGTCAGGACTACCACGGAGGATGGAAAAAATGTAACCAAACGCACCACATACCCTTCCTGGCTTTATGATATGCCGCAGGCCAAACGGGAATACCTCGGACAAGAAACACGTTATGACTGCCAATACGACAAACAAGGAAACCTGATCAAATCCACAACTGGGTGGAGCGGAGGAGCAGAAAGCATCTCCGAATCCTGGGAGTACGACACTTATGGAAGAAAAACCAAACACACTTCCGAAACAGGCACGACAGAACAGTATGCCTATGACATGCAAGGAAGGCTCTCAACCCATACCGACAGCCGTGGAAACATCACGACATACAGTTACGATGAATTCGGAAAGGAGAAAACTGTGAACCGTCCGGACGGGACAAACGTGACAACAGAATATGAATGGATACCGGATAGAAATGAAGGGTTGTATGCCGTCACCGTCAAGGAAACTGGACAACCTGACCGCAAAACGGTGTATGACGCATTGGGGCGGGAAGTACGTACCGCCGAAATGACCTACGATGGGAAATGGCGTTACGTGGACACGGAATATGACAATTATGGAAGGGTGACCCGCAAGTCATCACCCTATACCCAAACCACCCCCTCATATTATTCAACTTACACCTATGACAACCTCGACCGGATGCTTTCCGCTACCGACCGACCGGGACACACCACGACATACAGTTACACCGGTAGCCTTGAGGGGTATACCGTGACCACTACGGAAAACGGAGTAGAAACCTCACGTTCGTATGGGCCGCACGGCGAACTCGTACAGGTAGACGACCCTGGAGGCACTACACTTTACACTTGGGAACCAGACTTGCAACCCTCAACCATCACGGCACCGGACGGTTCACAAATTACTTTCGAATATAACGCCTCACGTAGGTGCAGCGCAAAAAACGACCCGGGGTTCGGACGGACAACTTATGGTTACGAGAATTCAGGGGAGAAGGCATGGGAACAGAACGCCAAAGGAGAACGTACGCGTTATTTCTATGATGATTACAATCGCTTGACAAACTGTGCAGGCACTTCACCCAATGTGGCGTATACTTACACTCCGTATGGGGAAATCGCTACCATCAAGGGATTCAATGGCACGTTCATATCATATACTTACGACAATCTGGGAAGGTTGGCATCCTACCGGGAAGACGCACCGGACGGGAAATGGCTCCGGAAAGATTATACCTATAAGGACGGACAAATAAGCTCCATCACCTACACTTCACAAAACGGAGAACTGACCACTGAAAATTTACGTTACCAAAACGGCCATCTGGTGGAGGTAACTCTTCCGGACGGAACTTCCATCTTCCGGTTGGACGGGGAAAGCAGGATGGGATTGCCCACATTGGTTCAAACCGGACAACTCACCCGGCAGTATGGTTACGATGCCTACGGTTACCCCACGTCACGCAAAGCAAACATGGGAAAAGTGACCCACCAGAACTTCTCATATACTTTCGATACGTCGCGTAACAACCTGCTCTCCCGTACCGATGAGTTGCGTAATAGAACCGAGACTTTCAATTACGACGGGATGAACCGCTTGGCAAGCGATGGGAGAACCACGGTGGAATATTCCCCATCCGGCAACATCATACGCAAATCCGACGTGGGGGACTATACTTATGGGTTACAGGCTAACCCGCATGCCCATACCGGCGTAGAAAATCCGGCCAAATACCCCACCCCTACGGGCTTGCAGGAAATAACCTACAATTCCTCCAACCTTCCCGATTCCATCTACGACTGGATGAGTGCGGCCAAGTTCACCTATAATGGGAACTTTGACCGTGTGAAATCGGTCTATTACCAAAACGGGACAATCCATTACATGACCCGCTATTACTTGGGTGGATGTTATGAACTGGATTCACTGAAATACGACCGTATCGAGAAACTGTATTTACATGGCGGATATTATGATGCCCCCATAGTATGGAGGAAACGGAATAACACCAAGCCGGAACTTTACCATGTCCTGCGCGACCCGTTGGGGAGTATCACGAATGTCGTACGGGATGACGGATACAGGCAGGAGGAACTGAGTTATGATGCTTGGGGACACTTGCGTAACCCTATGGGATGGGAACCTCTTAGTCAAGCAAAGATGTCCCTTACCGGAGGAAGTACTCCATCTTCCACCTTCCTCGGACGTGGATTCTGCGGACATGAGCAACTCCCTGTGGCCAACCTCGTCCACATGAATGCTCGGCTGTATGACCCATGGACGGGACGTTTCCTCTCGCCCGACCCATACGTGCAATTCCCCGACTTCTCACAAGGACTCAACCGCTATTCCTATTGCATGAACAACCCGCTCATCTATGTGGATGAAAACGGGGAATTCTTCTGGATTATCGTAGGAGTTGCCGCTTTAATCGGCGGCACGGCAAACGTGGCGATGCATTGGGATGAAATCAAAGCTGCAGGGGGTGGATGGAAAGGATTCAAAAAAGGGTTGGGATACTTTGCCATAGGCGTCCCGTCCCGGACCGCAGGGGGCCGTGGGCGCCGCTGCCGGAGTGGCTGCCGCCACCGGGTTCAGAGGCATGCTGGGCATTACCTCCGCACAATGGGCTGCAGGAATGACTGGCTTTGTCAACGGGGCACAAGTCGGATTGGCTTCAGGTATGGCTTCGGGATTCATACAGAACACGGGCAACTCACTCCTTGAAGGGGCTGACTTCGGAGGCGCATTGGAAAGCGGAATCATGGGAGCCATCATGGGCGGTGCTTCAGGCGGACTTATGGGAGGAATATCCGGTGGTATCAGCGCACGAATACAAGGAAAGGACTTTTGGACGGGTGCTGAAAAAGCAATCAGTAACCGTGACCTGATTCAACAAGCTGCAGACATGGCTTATAAAGAAATTCCGGGTGAAGGACCTGTTGTAGGAACCAAAAGACATGAGTTTGCAACAAAATATTTAGAAGAATATCAAGATATACACGGAGATAGAGGATTAGAGTTTAAAGTCTATTTTGAAAATAGACTTACCAATGAGCGTGGAATTGTCGATGTGTTAGATAAACAAAACCAAATGATTTATGATTTTAAATTTGGTTATCCGAATAAAACTCCTGAAATGCTAAACAATACATTACAGATGCAAAAATATAGAAATCATTTTAAATGGCCGTCAGAAATTACAATAGTTCGTTAAAAAATAGCCACGCCTAAGCGGCTCTGGCAGTAAATAAAATG
>OGOM01001627.1_pt1 | contig 15734 bp, 10 predicted proteins | sample 1552681 | NCBI WGS metagenome assembly OGOM01 (sample SAMEA2580188, study PRJEB22360) | human gut metagenome | biome: human gut; feature: human-associated habitat; material: faeces | place: Denmark | collected 2008/2010 | reverse complement strand
GTCGAACCCCAATCGAAGGAACCGGAATCCTTTATTCTATCCATTGAACTACGGGTGCCGATATAAAAAAGCGGGATTGCTTCTATTCAAAAACGAGAAACAATTCGCTGTTTGCGTGGCAAAAGTAAGAAATATTTGTAGCTTTGCAAACAGATATGGTTAAAATCTTATTCGATTATTATGAATGTTCGTATCGAATCTAGCTGGCAACAGCGCTTACAAAGCGAGTTTGGCAAGCCTTATTTTGAAAATCTGGCGGCTTTTGTACGGCACGAATATGCTACTAAAACGGTTTATCCTCCCGGTAGCCAGATTTTTGCGGCTTTCGATGCTTGCCCGTTCGACCAAGTAAAGGTCGTTATTTTGGGGCAAGATCCCTATCACGAGCCTCGTCAAGCGCATGGGCTTTGTTTCTCGGTTAATGATCAGATTCCTTTTCCCCCTTCGCTTCAAAATATTTTCAAGGAGATCGAGAGCGATTTGGGAATCCCTGTTCCTCGAAGTGGAAATTTGACTCGATGGGCGCAACAAGGAGTTTTGCTTTTGAATGCCACTCTCACGGTTGAGGCTCACAAGGCGGCATCACATCAAGGTAGAGGTTGGGAAACATTTACCGATGCAGTTATTCATAAATTGGCAGAAGAGCGGGAGCATTTGGTATTTATCCTATGGGGATCGTATGCCCAACGGAAGGGCGATTTTATAGATCGCAGTCGGCATCTTGTTTTGCAATCTCCACACCCTTCGCCTTTGTCGGCACATCGGGGGTTCTTCGGGAATCATCATTTTAGTCAAACTAACCAATATTTAGAGGCTCATGGAGTCGATCCTATTCAATGGTAACGGTATGGAAAGAGTAGATGTGGAACAAAGAGCGGAGAAGGCTCGTCGTTTTTTTCTGGAAGGATATAATTGTGCGCAAGCCGTTGTGTTGGCTTATTGCGATTTGTTCGATATAAGCCCGTCTTTGGCAGCGTCTATCAGTGCCCCGTTGGGTGGAGGCATGGGACGATTGAGAGAAGTGTGCGGTGCAGTTAGCGGCATGTTTATGGTTGCTGGGTTATTTTACAAAAATGATATCCCGTCGGATATGACTAAACGAAAAATCGTTTACGGCACGGTGCAGGATTTGGCAGAGAAATCGAAGGCCCTAAACGGTTCTATTATTTGCAGAGAGCTGTTGGGACTCGACCATAAAAGCGATAGTCCTACTCCCGAGGCTCGTACCGAAACGTATTACAAGCGTCGCCCTTGTGCCGATTATGTAGCATCGGCTGCTCGATTGATCGGTGAAAAGCTCAATGAGGTATCGGAAGAAATGTAATCTCATGTTATTTTGCATCTGATGAATGTAAATAAATACAAATAATGCTAATGAATGTGAATATTTAAGGGGGGGGTAATTTACGAACATTTACGCGGGATAAAAATCTGGATATTGTAAAAGGTATTGGTATTTTATTGATTATATTACATAATTATTTTCATACGTTTCCTGAGTTTCCGCCAGAATGTGAGTTTAAGTATGCTCCCGAAAATGTTTCCCGTTTTACCGAGGCCATGTTGTCTGGTAATTTACGCATTATAATTTTATCACTATTTTCCTTTTTAGGACATTACGGAGTTTCGATTTTTGTCTTTGTCAGTGGTTATGGACTTTCCAAATGTTATGACCACAGCGGGGAATCGAAGTGGTATATCATTTTGCGCCGAGCCATACAACTGTGGAAATGGCTCGTTCCTATGGCGCTACTGCTTATCCTTGACCGTTATTCGGGGTATACGCATTTTACCTATGCCTATCTGGGTAATAACAAAATTTGGACCGACATGTTGTTTATGCTTACTTTTACGGCCAATGGCCTTGCCGACAGATTTATCATTGCCGGGCCGTGGTGGTATTTCGGCATGGCATTTCTGTTGTATGTTATTTACGCATTATTCTTGCGGAAATCATCGGACAAGGTTCTATGGGGTATTATAGCAGGGGTGTGGACGTTGCTCATTGTGTTGTCTAGTCTCGGGTTGGATAACTGGGTTTTTGCTTTTCGTTATAACAGCATAGGGTGGTTACCGGTGTTTTGTGTAGGCATTCTCCTGTCTCGTCACCCTGTATATATTTCGTGGAGATGGATTTCTTTGGGAGTCGTTCTTTTTGTTCTGAGTTTGTTCAATCGCTATTTGTGGGTGGTTAGTCCCATATTAGCCCTCTTTCCTGTGGCTGCCGTTCTCCCGCTTGCCAGAAAGGAACCTCTTCAAAACGTTCTGCTTTTCATGGGAAAACTTTCAGCTGCGCTGTTTGTAACTCATGCTTTTGTGCGTCAACAAGTTCTTGCGCACGATCAAGCCCTTCCCCCAGATATATCCGGGTTATTGTATCTCTTGCTTTGTATCGTTGTTGCGTGGGTATATCGATTGTGTTTGACCTGTTTTTATAAAAAGATTCATTTGTGATAATGTCCCTTTTCTTTCACCAAAACGACTTTTATTCTCCCGTCTTTCAGAATCGCCCTTGATCGGGAAAAGAAGGGTAATTGCCAAGCCCATCGACGATGTTCCCAAGTGAGTAAATCTACTGAGAAATCCAGATTCCTTAGAAAAGCGTAATACGAAGCCGGAAAGGAGAGCGCCGAAACAGCTCCGCTATGGGCTATTTGTTGAATGGAATCCAGTCTGTGTAAACGTTCTGCGTCGGACAATTCGTCTATATGGGGAATATCCAGATAGCAAGAAGTGTAATACCCTTCTTGTGTAAAATGATGTAACGCTTTCCAATCACGAGATTCGATAATCAATTGATCTTTATCGACATCTCTCTGTGCCAGTAGTCCGGTAAGTGTCGTTTCGGTTTGTATGCAGTTACTTTCGTTCAGATTCTTTAAATCGAGCCAAAGTTCTCGGTCGGGGTTAGCTCCTAAAAAGTCGAGATAGGGCTTCAACGGTTCGCCCGAAGGTTCGTCATGCCCTATCTCGAATGTTGCTGAATCGGTGAGGAACAGCACGTCGCACTCAAAATTTTTATACTCCTGTTCAAACTCGTGCAACTTCTCGATCGAGTTCGTCCGGTGTAACCATATTTTGTCGATATAACGGCGTACGATTCGGTCGTTCCAAAACGGGATAGCCAATAGAGACAAACACAATATCAACAGCAAAAGTCCAGATAGACGAAGCCGTTTCATCGTGCTATTTCAGATGTAATTTTTTCAGAATCTTTACGGGAACAGCATCTTTGTGGACCAAGATATCCATAGTTTTATATTTCACGAATGCTTCTGATGCGTAGAAAAAGCCTCCATAAATTTGTTCCGTACCCCATGAATTTTTCACTTTGTAATATTTCGTACCGTTCTGGTCGATGGCTGTTCCTACGAATACCATGCCGTGGTCGTCGGTAGTCTCGTAGTTATCGAATGCTTCTTGTCGAAGTTTTTGGTCGATGTATTGTTCTTCTTCCGGTTCTTCGAATTTATATAGTTCTCCTTCTTTTTCCGATTTTGACAATTTTACCCAACGAGCCAATTCGGTTCCAGACAGGTTCTCGTTTTTCTTCTCTACGGGAACCACAGCAAACCCTTTCAGATATTGGAATCCTTTCTCGCTTACATCGGAAGCCCACATGACTGTAAAACCTTTATCGATGGCATAATCGATTGTCTCCATCAATTCGTTGAGCGGGATATTATAATATTCCGACCATAACCAGTTGTCGGGTACTTCAATGGCAAAAGGTTTGTAAAAATCGTGATGGGTGAATGATGTCAACGGAACATAATCCGAGGCTTTTATACCCAATGATTTTGCAAAAGATAGAGGTGTGTATTCTACGCCGTTGTAAGTAAACTTCTCAGGAACTTTGCCTAAATAGGTGTCCAGCACGGCTTTGAATCCATCGAGCCATGCCGTCGAAAGTTTTTTGTTGGGGTTGGCAATGATAGCATCGACATAACCTTTGAGGATAGCGTCGAGTTCTCCGTGCTGGTGCTTGTCTGTCCCGTAATTCAAACCGGTATAAACCTCCTCGGGAACAATGCCATATTTATCGATGATATAGAGCACGTCATAAGCGCTACCCCCGGCCGAAAAGGCGATATCGCCGTGCATGCGTACATATTTAATCGCTTTTTCTATATAATCGTTACGCACGATAAACATTTCCGATAAGTCTACCGCAGGCTTTCCTTGACGCAACAAATCATCTTCGATAAACGATAAAGTCGAGAAGCTCCAACACGTTCCCGATCTGCTTTGGTCTTTTACCGGGTTGGTCTTCAATTCTTTGGTTACAGTAAATTGGTAACCCACAGAATCCGTTTTATTTTCGTTTGCCCATGAGCAGAAAGACATTGACAATAAAGCACAAGCGATAGTGAAAAACTTACAATTCATACACAACTATATTTTAAAATACGGTACAAATATAGTGAAAGGTGAGTGCAGAGACAAGCGAAAATTATATTTTCGGCTTGACTATGCCGAACCGCATCCTATATTATACAAAATAATATAACGAAAGGTAGATGTAGGATAAAATAAATATATTTATTTTTCATGCCGAACTGCATTCTGTATGATTCGAGTTATAAATTATTTTCGTTCTATTGCGATAGAATTGATGGCTGTAAGGGATATATTAGGATATAGGCGTAAAATTTCGTATGTTTGCATCAGTAACTCGATAATGGAATGGTTATGAAAACAAGTTATATTTTTCAATTGCTTATTTCTGTTTGTGTCCTTTTGGGAGGCATTTCTGCAACGGCCCAAAATCGTTCGGAACCGTATGAAACACAAGCCTTCTCCGATCGATTTCGAACTATACAGACCGAGGTGGAAGGTAGGGAATTGTTCCCTCCCATTATTGAATTGAATACCGACGAACACATAACGATTTCGTTCGATGAGTTGGCCGAAGATGTCACTTATCTGCAATACAGTCTTATACATTGTAATGCAGATTGGCGTCCTTCCGACTTGTCGGATTTGGAATATCTCGATGGCTTCAATACGAATTCTGTCGAAGAATATGAATTTTCTACTGCGACTTTCGCGCATTATGTGCATTACAGGATTACGCTTCCCAATGCCGATGTACAGTTTAAAGTATCGGGTAATTATGTGCTTGTGGTTTATCCCGAAAACGAACCGGAAAATATTTTGTTGCAAGTGTGTTTTTCGGTCTATGAAAACCAAGTTTTGGTCGCTCCTTCTGTAACATCTCGCACCGATATAGATTATAACCGTGAGCATCAACAGGTAGAAGTCGCTCTCAATACCAACAATTATCGGGTTCAAAATCCTTATAACGAATTGAAAATAAGTATTCTTCAAAATAGCCGACGGGATAAGGAGGTTATTATAAATAGACCTTTAAGGGTACAAGGGAATCAAATTGTTTTCGGTCATGACCGCAATATGATATTCGAAGCGGGGAATGAATTTCGTCGGTTCGAAATGGTAGCTACCCGTTATGCCGGATTAGGGGTTGAAAAAATATACTATTTCGACCCATATTATCACGTCGTGTTAGCTACGTCTGTTCCCAGAGCGCAAACGAGTTATCTTTATGATAAAACCCAAAACGGGCGTTTCGTCATACGCCAAAGCGGGGCAGACGACAGCAATACCGAAGCCGATTATTTCGTCGTGCATTTCACGCTTGATTCCGATCCGATTCCGGGAGGAAAAATATATATCGATGGCGAAATGACGAATCATCGGTATACCCCTTATAACGAAATGGTTTATAATCCTGCTTCTGGGAAATATGAGAAAACCCTGCTCTTGAAACAGGGCTCATACAATTATCAATACCTATTTTTGCCCGATGGAGGGAGTGCCGCTTCGGCAGGCCCTATCGAAGGAAACTATTATGAAACGGTAAACGAATATTTAGTAAAGGTTTATCATCGTCCGCAGGGAGTACGTTACGATAAACTCATCGGTATAGGAATGGGGTATTCCGGTCGTTGATCGGCTTTCTGATTCTGCCATGCCCCGAATTTATTCCTAACGCGATCGTTGTAAATAAAGCAATGAGGTACAAATAATTTTTCATATATTTACCTTGTTTTTTAGGTTTTCTGTATATTCTAAAAACAAATGCTGTCGTGCCAATGTTTATAAAATAGCCACCGGAATACAGTTAAATAAGGTGTATATAGAGTCTTTCAAAAAAGAATTCCTCCAAAATGAAAAAAGCACTAAAATATATTGCTATCGTATTGATTTCACTTTTAGTGCTATTGTTGACTTTACCTCTGTCTATTTATATTCCGGCAGTACAACGATGGGGAAAGAATGAGATTAGCGGTTATGTCGGCCGATCGACAGGAATGGAGCTTTCCATAGGAAAGTTGTCTCTTAAATTCCCGTTCCGACTGCAAATCGACGATATACTTTTATTGACTTCGAGTCGGGATACGCTGTTGCAAAGTTCAAGTATGCAAGTAGGGATAGCCCTGGCGGCACTTTTGCGTGGACAAGTTCAAATCCAGAAAATAGCATTGAACGAAACACTTTTTCGTTTTTCGAATTCAGACTCTACTTTATTACTATCGGCTAACATAAAACAATTCTCCACACAGAAAGCAAACGTTAATTTAAAAGATTATCACATCTCATTACCTTCCACCCGATTGGACGGAGGGGAAATAACTTTGAACTTATCGGAGAGTTCCCCCGATACTGTTTCTGCGGAAAGCGCTCCATTGAATTGGAGCATCTCGGTAGGAGAAATAGGGTTATCGAATATCCATTATTCTATGCAGATGAAACCTACTATCGAAAATTTGGATGCTTCGATACAAAAAGCGAGACTCTTGCAAGGAGAAATAGATTTATACGGGCAATCGGTTCGAGTCTCCGAGGCGATTATAGACAAAGGAGATTATCGTTATTATCCGGGGAGTGGAAATAATGAAGCAGAACCGGAGGAAAATGATGCCGATACAATCGTTTCGCCGCCGTGGACCGTACAAATTCAAAAGTTGCGGCTGCATCGGAATCATGCTCTTTATGCCTTGCCGACCCGAATCCCCCAAAAAGGGCTCGACTTCGGGTATCTTTCTCTCGATAATATTGAGATTGCCATCGACTCCCTCTATAATCGAGGAAGCGAAATATGCGTTCCTATTAAACAATTGGCGTTCACCGAACGTTCGGGGATAGCCGTAACTCGAACACAAGGGACTTTTACTATGGATTCGACAGGTATCTCCTTGCAAAAATTTCAGATGAACACTGCTTTATCCGAGATTTCGGCGCAGATTAAAGCTGGAAACGGTATTTTCACACAAAATTCACAGACACCGGTCGAAGCTCGATTACAGGCTAAGCTCGCTATTGGGGACATTATTCGGGTATTACCCGAATACGACAATTATACCAGAGGGTTGTTGTTGTCGACCGGTTTTCTTTCAAACATCTCGATGAACGGTAAATTGGGAGATTTAAATTTGGAAAAGGCCGATATATCCCTGCCGGGAACATTCGTTTGCCAAGCGACAGGCAATGTGCAAAATTTGCACGAAGCAGATCGGATTAACGGAAGTCTCCAATGGGAGCTTCGCCTGAAAAATTCGCCGGTCTTTGCGAATGTAATGCCGGACTCCCTAAGCAAAAAAATACATATACCGCCGACCCGATTCACCGGTAATGCCCGACTTTCACCGGAGATGATCCGGTCGAAAGCCCAAATCGAATCCGGCGATGGCCTCATCACTCTCCTTGCTCGATTAAATACTAAAAAAGAGCAATATGATGGACGGATACTGATAGATCGATTCCCTCTATCTTCGTTCCTGCCTCATGATTCTTTGGGAGTACTCTCTGCTTCGACCCGGTTCTCAGGAGAAAAATACAATCCGATGGATTCCAGTATGTATGCGACTGTCGACTTGAAAATAGATTCCGTGGATTATTCGGGTTACCGGTATACCGGACTGTCTATCGAAGCAAAATTGAATAGGGGTAAAATGAGTGGCGGTATAACTTGTACCGATCCTAATTTGTTGATGGGACTCTCCGTATCGGGATCGCTGTCTCCCGAAGAATATACGGCCGACTTGACTGGCGAGATTCATACCGATTTGGAAGCTCTGAAACTGGTAACCGAAGCATGCTCGGTTTCTACCGGCCTTTCTCTTTCTGGCTATGTTTCGCCCATGAGCGAATCTTATCGGGCAGACATACGGTTAAGTGACTTTTCTGCCCTCTTGCCGACCAGCAGGTTACAAACCAATGCATTGTCGATTTCGGCCGAAACAGACTCTACGCACATAAATGCCGCTGTCCGAAGCGGAGACATGGCTATGAATTTTGTTTCGAGTATAGGATTTAGCTCTTTCTTGGAAAAGCTGAACCAGTCGTTACCTATTATTGCTACGGTTCAAGAAGAAAAGCGATTGGATATGAAAGCGTTGCATCAAGTTCTGCCTCCTTTTGAGTTTCATGCGAACGCAAAGCGGAATAATCTCATACAGCAGTATCTCAAAGGAATGAACATGGGATTTTCTCAAATCGGCCTGAATATCCAGAACGATACTCTATTGAATACGACGGGTAAGATAGACCGCTTTTCGACCGGGGGAATTACTATCGATACCCTCCAACTCTCTTTATTCGAGCGTCGTGAAAAGGAGGAAAGATTATATTACTCTCTTCAAGTCGGCAACAAGCCCGGAAACCTCGATCAATTAGCCTCTGTAATCCTTAACGGATTCCTCTCCGGGAATACGACTAAATTGTTTTGTGTGCAAAAAAACAGACAAGGACAAGAAGGATTCCGAATAGGTTGCCAAGCCGATTTTTTAGATTCATTGATTCAAGTGTCGTTTTTCCCTAAAAATCCGATTATCGGCTTTGAAACGTGGACATTGAATCCCGACAATTTTTTTGCCTACCACTATGGGCGACATTTCGATGCCAACATAGCTCTCACTCACGAGGATCGGCATTTTATTATCAAGACTTTACACAACGAACAATCACATGATTTCTCTCACCAAGAGGCATTGAAAGTTGATATAAACGGTATGGAGATAGCTCCGTGGTTGGCTTTATCGCCATTTTCTCCTCAAATCGACGGAAGTATTTCTGCCGACTTGCTGGTAAACTTTCCGCAGAGTGCGACGGAAATATCCGGTAGTATGGGTATTGGTGATTTATATTATGGGAAACAACGTGTGGGAAATTTTAATCTGAACGTCGATTATCAATTAGACTCTTTGGGTCGTCAGGAAGCACAAGCCGATTTGGAAATAGACGATAAGAAAGTATTGACGTTGAACGGGCTTCTTGACAATCAAGCAGAAAATACCGTTCGGTTAAACTTGTCCATAGATGAGTTCCCGTTGGCGACAGCCAATCCGTTCCTCCCTTCCGAGATGGCACAATTACAAGGCTATTTGAATGGGAAAATGGGAATTACGGGTAGTACCGATACGCCTCTCCTGAATGGTTACATACAGATGGAAGAAGCCGTGGCTAATTCTAAATCGATGGGAGCTACTTTGAAATTTCCTCAAAGTCAGATTCGAGTGGAACAAAATGTTTTGCAATTCGACAATTATGAGATCACGGGAGCGAATAAAAATCCACTGCACATCGATGGAAATATCGATTTCAAAAAATTAGATAAAATCGTTACCGATTTGAGATTATATGCATCGGCTTTCCAACCGGTTAAATCGGCGAGAAGTACGAAAGCGACTGTTTACGGTTCGGTTATCGCAGATATGGATATGGCGGTAAACGGTCCGCTTGATGCTCTGAAAATTCGGGGAAATGTAGGGTTGCTCACGGGAACGGAAGTTACCTACGTTATGCAAGATTCTCCTTTCGCTCTTCAACAACAAGAGAACAATATCGTTACATTCGTTTCGTTCAACGACAGTACTGAAATAGCCGAAGAAGATACTTTGCAAAAGAGCAGTGTGTTGGGCATGGATATATTGGTTAATATCAACATTGCTCCCACTGTTAAAATGGGTGTGAATCTTTCGGTGGACGGAAAAAATCGGATAGACCTTCAAGGCGGAGGGGAATTGGCCTATACCATGAATACGTTGGGCGACAGCCGTTTCACCGGTCGATACAATCTCACCGGAGGTTTCGTCCGCTACAACCCGCCTATCATATCGGAAAAATTGTTTAAAATTCAAGACGGAAGCTATGTGTCTTGGAACGGTGATATCGCCGATCCTCAAATGTCTATTACAGCTGTCGAGACCGTACGCACGACTATCTCCGAGGAGGAGAAAAATACCCGGCAAGTCAATTTTGACATCAGTATCATCATTAAAAATTCATTGGAAAATTTGTCTGTTTCTTTCGACCTTTCCGCACCCGAAGACCTCACTCTGCAAAATCAGTTGACATCGCTCACGGCCGAGCAACGGGCTTCGCAAGCCATGAGCCTGCTCATTTATAATACATATACCGGTCCCGGAACGTCGACTACGAAATCCGATCTGTTGGGTAATCCGCTTAACGCATTCTTGCAAAAAGAATTGAACCAATGGGCTCAGGATAACTTGAAAGGTATCGATTTGTCTTTCGATATTAATTCCTACACCGATGCTTCGGGAGTGAATACCCGCACCGATTATTCTTATAGGGCGGCTAAAAGTCTGTTTAACAATAGGGTGAAAGTCGTCATCGGCGGAAGCCTCAGCCCGGACGACAACGCAGATGTCAATTTCAAAGAGAACTTCATAGACGACATTTCCCTCGAATATTATTTGAATCAAAGGGATAACATGTATATTAAAATATTCCGGCATACGGGATATGAAAGTATTCTCGAAGGAGAGATCACTCAAACCGGTGTCGGTTTTGTCGTTAAGAAAAGGCTGCTCAATCTGATGGAGCTATTTCGACCACGGAAAAGCAGAAAGGGGGTGAACCTATGAAAAAAGTATTCCGAAATGTATTTACCGCCGCTTTTCTATTGCTGATACTGATTGGCTGTTCCACGACAAAGCGTATTGCCGATGATGAAGTATTGTATACCGGCGTAAAGAAAATGGAAATCATACCCGACTCAGGTGTGAAAATCGCCGATGCAGCTGCATCGGACGTTCGATCTACTCTCTCCGTCGCACCCAACAATCCTTTGTTCTCTCCTTATATCCGCACGCCGTTTCCCATAGGTTTGTGGGTGTGGAATTACATGGAACCCAAGCGGGAAAAAGGGGTGAAGCACTGGATATACGAGAAGTTGGCCAAGGAGCCGGTACTTGTTTCGACCGTACAGCCCGAATTGCGTATGAGGGTAGTCAAAGACATTCTCGGAAATAACGGATATTTCGGAGCGAAAGCCGATTATGAATTGATATACAACAAACGGAACCCTAAAAAAGCCCGCATTAAATATCGAATCGAAGTCCCCGAAGCCTATACGCTCGATACCATAGAATTACCGGCTCCTACGAGTCCGGTAACTCGGTTTATCGACAGTATAAATAGTTCCTCGATTTTACAAAAGGGCGACCGTTATTGCCTCGATTCTTTATCTTTCGAGCGAAACCGAATTACTACCGCACTGAGAAATAACGGATATTTTTATTTCCGCCCCGAATACATCGAATACCTTGCCGACACTACGTTGTCTCCGGGTAAAGTGGCGTTGAGAATGACGCTGAAAAAAGGGATTCCGGCACAAGCGCTCAAACCTTATTATGTGGGAGGTGTAACAGTTCGACTCAACCGTGCCACCGGCGACGGAACTCCCGATACCATTCGCTACCCTCGCATGACTGTCGCTTATTACAAGCCTATACGATTGAAAAAATGGGTATTACCCAAAAATATCACTTTCAAACCGGGCGAAATCTATTCGATTGCGACCCAAAATGAGACACAATCCAATCTTGGGCGGTTAGGAATATTCCGTACTGTCGCTGTCGAAGTAACCCCTCTCGATTCATTGATGCGAAAAGATTCCCTCGATGTAACGATACAGGCGACGTTCGACGTGCCGCTCGAAGCGACCATAGAAGCCAATGTTTCGTCTAAATCGAACAGCTATATAGGCCCGGGACTTATTTTCGGTATTAATCACAACAACGTGTTCGGGGGCGGTGAAAAACTTTCGGTCAAACTCAACGGGAGTTATGAGTGGCAGACAGGCGGAGGTTCGCAGCATGGTAAGGCTTCGTTATTCAACTCTTACGAAGTGGGTTTGAATTCTTCATTAACTTATCCCCGTATCGTGCCGGGATTTCTACCGCAATTACCCCGTACCCGAAAATATCCCGCTTATACTCGGTTCCAATTGGGGGCAAACTTGATGAATCGGCCTCATTATTTTCGTATGGTCTCTTTCAACGGTTCGATGTCATACGACTATCGTACCTCCTTGCGGGCCGGACACTCGGTTACGCCATTCAAGTTGGTATATACAAAACTGCTCAATACGACCGAATCGTTCGATAAAACGATGGAAGAGAATCCGGCCATTGCCCTCAGTTTCCGAGATCAGTTCATTCCGTCTTCGAGTTACACCTATACTTACGACACCTCATACGGCCGGGAAGTGGATAATCGCTTTATCTGGCAGTTCATGGGAATGTCGGCTGGAAATATCCTTAGCGGGATAACCTCGCTTTTTGGACAGCATGGGGAGAAACATATCTTTGGCAGCAGTTTTTCTCAATTCGTAAAGGGAAGTGCCGAAATGAAATATTATCACCGTTTCCGTGCCGAACACTGGTTGGCGACCCGGTTGTTTATAGGTGCGGAACATGCATACGGAAATTCCAAAGAAGTTCCGTACAGCGAACAATTTTATATCGGAGGTGCGAACAGCATACGGGCTTTTACTATACGTTCGCTCGGTCCCGGAAGTTATATTCCGGCAAAAGACGATGTCGACGGATATTTCGACCAGACAGGTACTTTCAAGCTCGAAGCGAATATCGAATACCGTTTTCCCATTTGGGGCGATTTGCACGGTGCGGCATTCGTCGATGCCGGGAATATCTGGCTATTGAAAAAAGATCCGAAACGTCCCGGTGGAGAACTCGACCGGAAAACTTTTCTCAAAGATATAGCCCTCGGTACAGGTATAGGATTACGCTACGATATCGGTATGCTTGTTTTACGGGGAGATTTAGGTATCGGGATACATGCGCCCTATGACACTGGAAAGAAAGGATATTATAATATGACTTCTTTCAAAAACAGTCTCGCATTCCACTTGGCTATCGGATATCCGTTCTGATAATCAATTCCAATAATCCAACAAGTGAGCAATAGCCCGACGAAATAATAAAGGAGCTTGTATCCCCAAAACCAATTTCCCATCTTTATTTAGAAGGAATCCGATTTGGGCTTCTATGATTCGTTCTTCTCTGCTTCCGTATAGTACGACAGTTCGCACTACTTTATAATCGGGATAATAATATTTTAAATATCGCTTTTCAAAAGAATCATAATCTTCCAATTCTCTTATTCCCTGTTGCCTAAACTGGTATTTTTTGCCTTCGATTGTAATCGTTTCGTTTTCAGATATATCGATCAAGACTAAATCGGGAATAGCAATTTTCTCTTTTTTATCTCCCTCTTTATATTTTTTTCGGTCATTATATTTTGCCAATGGTATAGGCGTGCCATCGGATTTCATAAAGTAGCCTTTTTTGCATCCGGCGTGATTCTCGAATATAGAATACCCCTCTGTGAAATTCTCAACGATAATATGAATGAAAATAGTTCCTAACTTCTCTCCTGTTGTATCGTATTTCCAATAGAATTCAGGCATGTTGGTTTGAGGAATTTCGAGGTTCTCCAATTTGATCTTTAATAGATTAGCCACTTGTATGAATTTATTCCTCACTCCTACATGTTGTGGTAATAATCCGTGCCGGATTATTTCTATTTTTCTTGTCCAACCCAACATTCGCAAGATTGCGGATAAAATACTTAATGCACCTATATTAGGGTCATGTGAAAGGCCTTTATTCTTGTATAGTCTCCCAGAAATGGAAATTTTATCGTTTTCTTTAAATATTATAATCGGGACGTTCCCTTTGGGAGCTTTTCGCATGTTTTGTTTGAATGCTATAATGTCATTGATCGAAGTGAAAGGTTTGAACACATTCGGATTTAATATTTTTCCAAGAATTTCTACTCCGAAAGTTAGTAAAAGCCGAGTCCCAAAGATATAGGTTTGTGTAGGTTCTTTCTTTTGTTCAACCTGTAAGGCATATAGCATGATCATCTTGACAGAAGGATAGTAATGCTTTACAAAAACAAATTTAGTACATCTTTGGAATACTCCGGTATTCCGGCTTTCCTTATCATCGGTTTTTGTCTCTTCAATCGCATAAATAGGGGTATCTGTTTGTACGGGCATTGCATCTTGATAGAAAATGAGGAAATCCACAAAACTTGAATATCCCGAAATCGTTTTTATAAAGACCCGATTAACTTTTGCACAAGTAAAACCGATAACTTCATAAATAAAAGCGAACTCGTGTTTTTCGTTCAGTATAGGAATAATTCTCAATGTATCTCCGAAAAATCCGCATTGATGATCTTTCGCAAAATATTCGAAAATTGTTTTTAAGACCTCTTTTTTAGGTCTCTCTTCGGTCAATATCCACAAATTTTTCGCATTCATAGTCTCCTCAAAATGTATAATTGTTCCCAAATATGCTTCTTTGTTTTAGATAATCCATTATTATTGCTTTTAAATCGCAGATATTCAAATTGTTCCAATTCCACTTCGCCATATTGCGACAATACATCAAGAATATTGTGTTGTGGCATAATGCCCTCTGAATTATAGCTCAAAACGAGATATTCGTAGGTGGCAATCCGAGCCACCTTATCCAAATCTTCTAAGGCAGTAGAGGCTTTACAGAAGCGAGACTTTTGGCTATCATAGTTTCGCATGCCGGTCACTCCCCGAATTTCTGGGTTATCATATCGGGCGATTGTTTCTAGTATATGGTAATTCGGAGCATATTGACGCTCGTTATAAGGCGGATCTAAATATAAAATATCTGTGTTTATTTGGTTTAAAATTTTCATTGAATCGGCATGATACGCTCTATTTTCCTGTCTATTCGAAATAATTTCAATGGGTCTCAATATGAACGGTTTGATTGCTCTCGGGTCCCATTTTTTTTGAAATGCCGCATAAACACCTGCGACATTCGCATAAAATGAAACTGTTTCTATAAGACTGGCGAGAAGAATGTAGTACTCGTTTCCCAAAAGCAAATTGTCATTTTTCCATCGTTCAATCTGTTGGCGGATAGTATCTATTTTTTTCCCATTTTCCTGTTTTTTCACATCAAGAGCTGCTTGTTCTTTCTGGCGCATCTCACGCTGCTTCTCAAAGTGATACTGCTTCATCCGGCGCGCAAAATTGGATTCCTTGCTCTTATCCGGATAATCACCGCCTAACAGCAGGAAGGCATCCTTAAAGGATACGCCCTCCATACGCTCAACAAACTTAAAGATATCTCCTGATGCTCCACAGCCAAAACAGTAAAAGCTGTCCTTATATATCTTGAGAGATGCTGTCTTCTCCTTGTGGAATGGGCAGCAAATGAAACCTGCTCGATTTGGATGCAGTCCATACAGCGCCACAACATCTCCCATTGATCTGCTCTGCTTTATCTCTTCTCGATCCATGCAGTATCCTCCAAAAGCGCCACTATACGACGCCCTGTGCTGCGCTTATCACAGAACAAGAACTCGACACCATATGCAATATGCACTCT
>OGOM01001623.1_pt1 | contig 15794 bp, 13 predicted proteins | sample 1552681 | NCBI WGS metagenome assembly OGOM01 (sample SAMEA2580188, study PRJEB22360) | human gut metagenome | biome: human gut; feature: human-associated habitat; material: faeces | place: Denmark | collected 2008/2010 | reverse complement strand
GACGAGTGATGGCGCACAATTTCAAACAGGCTGTTCCAACATTCTGGTGCAGAGAAGGTCTGGAACTTGTGGGGCAAACTCAGTGTACCTCCGAAGTCTTTCAGGTCAGTGATATTGAAAATGCTGTCTTTCAGGCACTGAAAAAGGAACTTTCTCTGCTGGATTCCCTCTACGGCGATATTCAAAAAGAAGAACAGGATTTGAAAGAAGCCCACAAAAAGGCAAACCGCCGAAAAACTCTGATGGAACAGGAATTAAAAAATCTAAAGGGAGAGAAGATGCGGATGTATGAAGAATATGCAGCAGGAACGCTCCCATTGGATACCTACAAGCAGAAAAAGCAGGAGTGTGACAGACGAATTTCAGAGGTGCAAGAGCAAATTGAACAATCCAAAGCGGAAGAATCCGCTGAGAGCGTTGTGCCGGGAACGGTACGCGCAGCAGCGGAGCAGGCAGAAAATTTCCTGCACGGGACGAGGCTCACAGCGGGTATGGTGTCGGCCTTTATCGAAAATGTCTTTGTGCATGATGGAGGGCGCATCGTGGTACGGTTCAAATATGAGCGGAGCATACAGGATACTGTAAAAGCACTGCACACAAGCTAAATTTGAGAGAGGACTGGGTTGTCCATGTTGGAACATCAAAGAGTATGCTATAACATGGGCAACAGACCAGCCGGAAAGAGGACACTATGAAAGCGATTCGATGGCTGTTAAAATTGATACTGGTGATGATAACCCTCCCGCTGATCCTTGCTGTATGGCTGGTAAAGTGGTTTGTGGTATTTCTGCATCATTGTTCGGCATGGATTTTCTATCTGCTGGGCAGTGTGCTACTGGCAACGGCGGCCCTTTCGTTCTTAATGCAGCAGTCGCAAGAGGTGGAAGCGCTTCAAATGCTGATCGGTGGATTTGTGATTTTTATGATACCACAGGTGGTCGGCAGCGCAGTAGTGCTTCTGGAACTGGCGGCAGTAATGCTTCGGCAGGTGTGGTACATATAAGATGACCGCCCTGGATAGCCTGCCTTTGAAACTGCACGAAAAAACAACGCCCGTCTGGGTGAGGGGATTTGTGAATCTTCTCGACCAGGCGGGTGTTTCATTCCGCAGGAATGTGATAGTTATAGAGTGAGCGTTTCTACCTATATATAATGGAATGCCGCCACAGCCACCGACTATACGGTACTATGACGGCATTATTTTTTATCGTCTGGAATGAACTGCACGACATCATTGGGAGTGCAATCGAGCATCTGACAGAGTTTTTCCAATGTGGATAGTGTAATATTCCGATTCTTTTTCAGAGTGTCCAGCGTTTTGTTGTCCAAGCCGTTTTTGAGAAGCTGGTACTGTGTTACCTGCTTGCGGCGCATAGTTTCCCACAGAGGAGTAAAATCAATCAAAGCTGTCACCACTTTTGCTTGTAAAAAAACGTTCTGTACGTTTCATTATACGGGTTGGGTATGCAAATGGATATTGTGGAGATACCCACAATGCGGTATAATAGGTAAGATAGAGAGTCTGCAAATAGTGTTTGCCCATGTTATGACATTAATGATAATGCTATAACATGGGCAACTTTGTAATAGGAAGAAAAAGTGGAAGGAGGGAGAAATGTGGCAAGCGATAGTCATGCTAAAAGGCCAATTGTGGTAGAACGACGTAAGGAAAAGGAAAGAAAAAAGACACCTCGCCTGACAAAGACCTATGATGTGAAAATAATTCCTGCAACAGTGGGTGTCGTGGCGGAAACAGAAGAACCACCTAAAAAGCGTGTCGCTGCATACTGTCGTGTCAGCACAGATCAGGAGGCGCAGGAAACCAGTCTGGAAGAGCAAATGGCACATTTCAACACTGTTATAGCGGAGCATCCAGACTGGGAGCTGGCAGGCATTTATGCGGATGAAGGAATCTCTGGTACACAAGTTAAGCATCGAGTGCAGTTTCAGCAGATGATAGAGGATGCAAAGGCTAAGAAAATTGATCTGATTCTTACGAAGTCTATCAGTCGTTTTGCTCGTAATGTGGTGGACTGCCTGACTAATATTCGATTGCTGCGGAACCTCCGGCCACCTGTCAGTGTGTATTTTGACAAGGAACGCTTGGATAGTCTGGATGAAAAGGCAGAAGTATTTCTGACGATGCTGGCTTCTTTCGCACAGGAGGAATCCCGAAGCATCTCCACTAATATCAAGTGGGCAACTCGAAGCCGGATGAAAGCCGGAACGCAAAAAATCAGTACGACGAGTCTGCTGGGCTATGATACGGACGATGATGGAGAAATGGTGATTGTTACCAACGAAGCTGAAATTGTTCGTACCATCTATATGAGCTTTGATAAGGGAATGCACCCGGCAGAAATTGCAGAAAAGCTCAATGCGTTGGAAATCAGAACAATCAAAAATAATCCGTGGACGGGTGAATCGGTCAAGAATATCCTGCGGAATGAAAAATACTGCGGCGACGTTCTGATGCAGAAAACCTATACGATAGATTGTTTGACCCACAAGACCAAGAAAAACGAAGGCGAGGTGGAGCAGTATTTTATACCAGACCATCATCCCGCAATCGTAGAACGAGAGATCTGGGATAAGGCACAGGTACGGCTGGAACAGATTGCAGGCAAGCGGAGGCGTATTCGCCCAAAGCAGCAAAGGCTGGTTCCTTTACGAAAAGGAGTGCTGTTAGGATTCGTTCCCATCAGACCTACATGGAAGGCTGTTTCCTTCAAGAGATTGGAAACGGCAACAGAAAAGGTGATGGCACTGGTTGATGCAAAGCCAGAGCAGATACACATAGAATATGAAAGCGAGGAATGTGAAATGGAAATTTTGAAAGGATTTGAGGTAATCAATCTAAAGCAACCGAAAGGCGAGTCTGTTATGACGGTGACTTCAAACAGCCTGAAATTCAATAAGGCAACAGCTGTAGAGTTAAACTACGCGCCTTACATCAAGGTGCTGCTCAACGCAAAGACCAGGCAGATTGCGATTCAGCCTTGTTCAGAAAAAGATCCGAATGCGATCAAGTTCAGTAATGAGGAAAGCAAGCAGACTTATGCAATCAGCATTAAGGTGCCGGCTATCCAGGTAGAGTTTCGGAGAATGCTCCCTTTCGAGGATGACAACGGTGGTAAACTTAGCTATACCTTGAATGGAACCTTGTACCCGGATGAGCAAGTTGTAATTTATGATATTGGGGATGTGAAACCGGAAACAGAAAAGAAACGTCGGGGCAGAAGAAAAAAATCTGAAATTGAAGCAGAACAAAAAGAGAACTAAGAATAATATTTGAAGATTTGGTAGTGGCTCCCACTTGTGATTCAAAGGAAACTTTGAGTTGCAGGTGGGAGATTTTTTATTGCGAAAAAGGCTATCTTCCTGACAAACCAGATGAATCTTTGCCGGGCTTTTAACGAATGTTTATTTTTTAACAAAGAACATGATGGAGAGGGAAAAGTGTATCGCTTGCTCGAAAATTTAAAATCTTAGTCTTTTTTAACAAAAATCTCAGGGCATTTTTGACACCTATCTTTTCGGGCTGTTGATGGCATGTTGGATCGAATTTCTGCTTTTGATGGAAAAACCAGAGATAAGCAGGATTTTTGGAAAAGATTGATATGGAATCCTGTAAAGATATGGCGCAGCACAGAAAAAGATTAAACGAGGAATCTTTTATGATTGAAAAAGGTGAAGAACCTAGATCATCAGCGGTAAAAATGAAGATTAGGGCAAAAAAATAGACCGCCAAAGAGAAAAACGGCGGAATATCAAGGAAAATCAAGGATTTGCGGCGGGGTGTGGAAGCACTTCTAAAATAGAAATTTGTGAAAAATGTTGTCCAAGACTTGACATCGGGCGGACATGAGTGGATGAGGGCAAAATGGTCGGCACCAATTCGGAAGTATTGGAAGATTTCTGAGCAGATGATGGTCAAATATTGCGACCTTGCTATCTGTGACTCTGTGAATATCGAAAAGTATATCCATGAATGCTATGACGGTAAGGGCATCCAAGGAAGTAGTCCGAAAACAACCTTCATTGCGTACGGTGCAGATCTGACCCTTAGTAAGTTGGCTGATGACGATGAGAAGCTGATGAACTGGTATAGAGAAAAAGGACTGACGAAAAAGGACTACTACCTTGTCGTCGGTCGTTTTGTACCGGAGAACTCTTTTGAAGTTATGATTCGGGAGTTCATGAAAAGCAAGAGCAAAAAGAACTTTGCGATTATTACGAATGTGAATGAAAAGTTCTTAAATGAGCTTGAGGAAAAACTTCATTTCAAGAGTGATAAGAGAATCAAATTTGTCGGCACTGTTTACGATCAGGAACTGCTGAAGAAGATTCGTGAGAATGCCTATGCTTATTTCCACGGTCATACGGTTGGTGGTACGAACCCGTCTCTGATTGAAGCTCTCGGCAGTACAGATTTAAACCTGCTAGTTGATGTTGGCTTTAATAAAGAAGTCGCAGAGGATTGTGCTCTTTATTGGAGCCGCAAGCCGGGTAGCCTTGCAAAGTTGATTGATAAGGCAGACCGAATGAGTGCAGATGAAATTGCAGAGATGGGCCGGAGAGCTAAGAAGCGTGTGGCAGAAGAGTACACATGGGATAAGATCTGCGGACAGTATGAAAATGTATTTGTGGGGAAAATAAACAATGGGTGATACAAGAAAATATAGAAACATTGATGCTCTTAGAACATTTGGATGTCTGGCAATTATAGCTTGGCATGTTAAAGCAAATACCGGATTTAGTACGGGGGGGGGTACTAGACAAGGTTATACCATCCTTTGACTATCTAGTTTATCTATTCATGATAATCAGCGGTTTTGGGATGTGCAACGGATATTATCAAAAGTTAAAAACAGGAACTTATAGTATAGACGCGTTTTATTCAAAAAGGTACAAGAGAACAGTTCCCTTTTTTGCACTGCTGATACTTTTAAATTGTGTTATCGAATTCACTCCAAAGACAGTATGCGAAGGCTTAATGGAGATAACAATGCTGTTTGGTTTTTTGCCAAACAATACGTTAAGTACAATCGGAGTTGCATGGACACTTGGTGCTATATTTGCATTTTACATTATATTTCCGTTTATTGTTTTCCTTCTCTATAGTCCAAAAAGGGGAATAGTGTCCTTTGTGATATCCTTGGTAATTACATATATGTGCCAGTGCTATTTTATGACAGAAAGATTTGTTACGGAAAATTTTGTGATGCGTCATTCATTTTTGTATTGCTTGCCATATTTTCTCATAGGTGGGATTGTATATTTGTATAAAGATGAAATTGAACGTTTTGTAAATCAATTTAAAGTAATTAGTCTTTGTGTTGTGTTAGCTTTGACGGTAGGCTATTACATTACCCCTGACGTAATAAATTCTATCAATATAGTGGTTATTAAAACCTTGATACTTTATACTGGATGGCTGGGTTTAGCTTTGGGATATGACAATAGGTTGATGAATAATAAATTTACAAATTATATTAGCAATTTAAGCATGGAGATGTATTTATCTCACATGGTTGTCTTTAGAATTGTAGAGAAAATAGGTATTATGGAGAGAATTGAAAGTCCAGTTATCAGATATATGACAACTTATTTACTGTTGGTGATGTTATTGGTAATGGGATTAACAATTTATAGAAAAGCAATAAACAAATTAGATGAATTAAGGTGAGAATTGAGAATATGGATCAACATTTGTCGATTGAAAAAACAGGAATACAAGGGCTGTACGTTGTAAATCCAGCGTCATATAAAAGTGATGAAGATTTAATTGTGGAAACATATAACAGTCAAGAACTACTTAAAAATAGCTTAAATATGACTTTTGTTCAGGAAAACCAGTCGATGAGTGTTAAGGGCGTTCTGCGAGGATTACATGTTCAAAAGAACTTCCCGCAAGGGAAATTGGTGAGAGTTGTAAGAGGAAAAATATACGATGTCGCTGTAGACACAAGGACTACTTCTTCAACCTACGGAGATTGGTATGGTGTTGAACTCTCAGCAGATAATAAAAAACAATTTTATATACCAGAAGGTTTTGCACATGGATTTTATGTGATTTCTGATATTGCAGAGGTGTGTTTTAAGGTTTCTGACTATTGGCATCCGAATGATGAGATTGGAATACCGTGGAATGATCCAGAGCTGAAGATAAATTGGCCTATAAAAGAAAATGAGATGCCAATTATTGCAGATAAAGACCTACATTATGATTCTTTTTCTCTGTTAAAAGAAAAATTGGTCCAAAGAGAGGAATAGCAACATGAAAATACTATTAATACATAAGTTTCATTATATGTTGGGTGGAACAGAAACATTTCATTATAATTTGGCAGAGGCGTTAACTGCAGCAGGGCATGAAGTCATTTTCTTTTCAATGTATGATGAAAGAAATATACCGTGTGCGCAAGATAAATATTTTGTTTCAAATGTAGATTATAATGATCCCAATTTGAGTACATTTAAGAAAATCAAAATGGGAATTAAATTAATATATTCTTTTGAATCTAAACATAACATCGAAAAACTAATTCGGGATGAAAAGCCAGACATTGCCCATATTGGATTGTTGCATCGCCAAATTACATTTTCGGTAGTTGATGTTTTGAAGAAATATAACATTCCGGTTGTGATGCACTTGCATGAATTGACAGCAGTGTGTCCTTGTTATACGATGCTGCGACAAGACGGAACTATATGCAGTGATTGTGCGACAAAAGGATATTGGAATTGTGTGAAAAATAAGTGCATGAAAGGCTCTCTTGCAAAGAGTGTATTGGCATATATAGAAGCTCAATTTCTTAGATATGGGCATTATTATGACAAAATTGACTTATATATTGCGGAATGCAATTTTTATAAAAATTTAGTAGAAAAAGCTCATTTTACACATTCACCAATAATCAAGATGAATAATTTCTTGCCGATAAATCAGGAGTACAAAGCCTATTATGAGCATGACAATTATATTCTGTATTTTGGAAGATATGCAAGAGAAAAAGGCGTTTTGACAATTTTAAAGGCATATGCCAAGATGCATTGTGATGAAAAGTTGGTTCTGGTTGGTAAGGGATCGGAAGAAGAAAGAATAAAAAATTTTGTTAAGGAACACAATCTTGAGGGTCGCGTTCAAGTAAACGGTGCAATTTTCGGCGAAGAAATGGATCGTATAATTGAACGCGCCAAAGTTGTTCTTGTACCGTCAGAATGGTATGAAAATGGGGCATTTGTTGCATTACAGGCCTTGGCTAAAGGGAAGATTGTTGTTGCAAGTGATATTGCAGGTCTTTCTGAAATTGTACAAGATGGTGAAACTGGATATCTGGCAGAACCGGGAAATCCTGATAGCTTTGCAATAGCTATTCAGAAAGCTTTAAACTTGACAGAAAACGAGTATAGAAATATGAGCGCGCGCATAGTAGCGTATGCAAAAAAGCGATGCGATGCGGAAAACTATATAGAGAAACTCTGCAAAATTTACGAAGAACTAATAAATGGGAAACAGCATAAGGAGAACGGATGAAAAAGAAAGCATTGATAGTTGTGAATCTTGCAGGTTTTCTACATTTTCTGTGGAATGATATCGCGACACTTCAAGAAATGGGATATGAAGTGTCAGTGGCAATGAATGAAAATTCTGCGGCAGGCCCTAACCTGATTGAAATTCCTAAACTGGAAGAAATGGGGATTGCACATTATCAGGTAGAATTTGATACAAAAAGCCCGGTGTCAACTCAAAATATTCAGGCTTATAAACAATTAAAACTTATTTTGAAAACGAATAAGTATGATTTGATTCATTGTCATACACCTATTGTTGGCATTTTAACCAGAATGGCTGCAAGGAAATATAGAAAAGCTGGAACAACAGTTATATATACCACACATGGATTTACATTCACAGACAAATCATCAAAAAAGAGTTGGATTGTTTATTTTACAGCTGAAAAGCTAATGTCAAGATTTTGTGATGCTATTATTACGATAAATCATGAGGACTATGGTAATGCAAAAAAAATGCATTGCCCCAAGGTTTATGTTATTCCGAGCGTTGGCTTAGATAATCATAGGTTTGCAAATTTAAGAATTAACAGAGATGAGTATAGAGCATCATTTGGCGTAAACTCAAAAGATCATATGGTTTTAGCTGTGGGTGAATTGTCATCGAGAAAAAACCAGAAAATTATTATAGAAGCCTTAGGAACGCTTGATAGAAAAGAACAGTACATATTTGTAATCTGCGGAACAGCAGTTGTTAATTCAACAATCGAGGAAGAACTCAAAGAAACAGCCTCCAGATTAGGAGTCAGGATTTTCTTGGCAGGACATAGACTCGATATTCCAGAGATAAATGCATGTGCGGATGTTGCTGTTATTCCATCCGTAAGAGAAGGATTTGGAATGACGGGAGTGGAGGCACTTGCATCAGGTGTACCTGTTGTGGGATCTGATGTGCAGGGGATAAGAGAATATGTAATTCCGGGAAAAACAGGATATCTTTGTGATCCGTACGATGCACATCAGTTTGCAGAAGCTATTGAAAATATCGTAAACCTGACTCCGGAAGCAAGGAACCAGATGGCAGCTGCTTGCAAAAAAAAGGCAGAAGAATTTGATGTATCTAAATCTATTGCCGCCATGAAGAACATATATCAGGAAGTATTAAGCAATGACAGAAAATATGAAGAATAAAGATGTGACGTCGCTGGTTAGTGTTGTTGTACCAATATATAATGTTGAATCTTATCTGAAAGAATGTGTTGATTCGATTCTTTTTCAAACATATAAGAATATCGAGGTAATTTTAGTGGACGATGAGTCTCCGGATTCATGCGGGAAAATGTGTGATGATTATGAGAAAATGGATACGAGGATTAAGGTTGTTCACAAGAAAAATGGTGGTCTGTCTGATGCCAGAAATGCAGGTATGAAGGTTGCGACAGGGGATTTAATCACTTTTGTTGACAGTGATGATTACATTTCAAAAGACTTTATAGAAATTCTCTTTGAAGCTATGTTAGAGAATAAATCCGACATAGCTATTGCAAATATGAAGAGAACGAGTAAGCGAGATGAGAAAAACACTTCAACAGCTTGGAAAACGTCTAATTTTAAATCCGAAGATGCTTTGATTAGTATGCTATATGGTATACCATTTGGCACATCTGCGTGTGGTAAACTTTTTAAGAGAAACCTATTTAAGGGTGTGGAATTTCCATATGGTAAATTCTCTGAAGATCTTTTTACAATCTATAAAACAATCTTGAAGAGTAAGAGCGTAACTTATGTAGAATTTGATGGCTATTTCTACTATTACCGGGATGAAGGAAGTATAGTTGTCTCAGGTTATAAGGAAAAGCATTTAGAAGCTTTAGATGCTGTTGATGATATCGCCGGAGCGGTAAAAGGAAAAACGCAGTTTGATAATGCATTATCGACTCAATATATAAATGTCATATATGATATTGCAGCAAGAAATCCACAGCCTTTAGAATTCCGGAATAAGCGTATTCAGAGCATCTTGAAAGCACATCGAATAAATGTGCTAAAAGATGGTAATGCCCCAAAGAGATTACGGGCTTTTGCTGCGATATCATTATTTGGAAATAGAATAGCACTTAAGGTTGTCGTTGCGAGAAACAGGAAGTGGAAGGTGTAAAGAGGGGAGGCAAAAAGAGATGACACCATATATTGTTGTATTTATGATTTCGATAGGTCTTTTTGCGCTTTCTGATCGGGTGAAATATACACAAAGGAAACCGATTGTATTCATATCAGTTATGGCATTGTGTTTGTTAGCAGGAATGAGAGCGGTGGGTGTTGGAACAGATACACGAGTTTATTTAATGCCTGTTTATGAGGCAGCGAAAAGAAGCCATAGCATTGGTGAGTATTTGAACTCATCTTTCCATGCTTTCACATGGACAACAGATTATGTGAAGGATATGGAACCATTGTTTCCGTTATTAGTTTTGATTGTAACAAAAATTACAGGTTCATTATATTGCGTTCAAACTATACTGGAATTATGTGTGATTCTGCCACTATATGTTGCCGTTAGAAAAGATAAGAACACAAGCCTTGGGATGGCGATGTTTGTCTTTTGCATGGCATTTTATAATCCCTCGATGAATATGATGCGTCAGTCAATCGCTATGTCTTTAGGAGTCCTGGGATTTGAATATTGGAAAAATGCAGAAAAGAAAAATGCGTTTATCTGTGTGATTATTGCTTTCTTATTCCACACAAGCTCATTGCTGATATTACTGATTTATCTTCTGTATGATTATATTGTCAAAGGAACAACTTTGAGCATAACAGGAAACAATGTTAGTAAGAGAAATGAAACTCCTAGAATGCTGATATCTATGGGGATTGGTTTCGTAGTGATGATTATGATGTCCGCGATTGTGTCTGCTTTGTCGGCTGTTGGATTTGGGGAATATGTCAGCTACGTTACAGGAAAATTGGTTTTTATGCCAAACCAGCTTTTAATCCGTATTCCTCAAATAATATTGATCATCTGGAGTTATAGATATTTGAGAAAAGATGGAGAAGACATTTCATTTTTCTTGGTTATGGAGGTATATGCAGTCTTGTTTTCACAGTTTACCAGTGTGAGCGGGTATGGTGGAAGAATTGCTTTATACTTTGCGATTTTTGAGGTGCTTGTCATATCACAGGCAATGAGTGCATTAAAACCAAGAAAAAGCGGAATAATTATTCGACCGTTAATCATAGGGTATTATATGTTTTATTGGTGGTACTATTTTGTATTTGTTGGTGCGCATCAAACAGTACCGTATATATTTATGAGATAGAGGAGAAACGAGTAGATGGATAAAAAAATCGGTATTATGTCTATGCAAAGGATTATTAATTATGGATCTTTTTTGCAAGCGTATGGTTTGAAAAAAATGATTGAGTCGGTTTCAAAATCAGAAGTTGAATTTATAGATTACAGATTTGGTGTTGATATTACAAATAGATTAAAAAAACCGCAGTCTAAAGCTGAAAGCATAGTGGATAAGATTCTGAAAAACAGAACCCCATGGAATTATCTGAAAAAAAAGAACTTTTTCAAAGAAATAGAAAGAAATTTAATCCTGGATTTAAAGAATATTGGGGTTGATAAACTGAATTATGACTGTGAGGTTGACACGTTAGTGATTGGAAGTGATGAAGTATTTAATTGCCTTCAACCATATCCAGTAGGATATTCTAAGCAGTTATTTGGAGATGGATATGCACACTCCAAGATTGTTTCATATGCGGCTTCTTTTGGAAGCACACGTTATGAAGATTTGGTAGATACAGGAATTGCACACGAAATTAAAACAATGCTGTCAAGATTTGCAGCTATTTCTGTGCGTGATGAAAATAGTGCTCATATTGTTAGGCAATTGCTCGGTTACTCTCCGGAAATTCATATGGATCCAGTTCTGATGTATGATTTTACACAAGAAATTGCAGAGTATACGACTTATGAAAGAGATTATATCATTTTATATGCATACACGGGCAGATTAAGCAGAGAAGAAGAAAACTATATAAAAAAATTTGCAAAAAGGCACAATAAGAGGATTATATGTGTTGGACATTATTCAAATATTGCGGATAAAAATATAATTTGCAATCCGTTGTATGTATTTTCCTATTTCAAAAATGCAGATTATGTCATTACGGATACATTTCATGGTACAGTCTTCTCTATTAAAATGAATACAAAATTTTGTACACTGATAAGAGATTCAAATCGCAATAAATTAGAAGCATTGCTTAATAAACTTGATAAATTGGATAGAAAAGTGGAAAAACTAGAGGATATTGAGCGATTATATAATACCGAAGTTGATTTTTATAAAACTAATCAAATAGTTGAACAAGAGCGTAAAAAAACAACGTTGTATTTAAAGGAAAATATTTAAAATGGGTAGTGAGTCAAGAAATAGATACTTATTAAAAAACACATTGATTTTTACACTTGGCAATATTGGCTCTAGGATGATTTCTTTTTTCTTGATTCCATTGTATACTAATGTTTTAACAACGAGTCAGTATGGTACGGTGGATCTTATAACTACTATTAGTACAGTTGCAGGGCCAATGCTTACATTGAATATTGCTGAGTCGGTTATGCGGTTCGGGTTAGACAAAGATGCAGATAAGGAAAAAAACACACAGTGTGGAAGCATAGTTCTACTTATTGCGATGATAATTGGACTGGTTTTAATTCCAATATGCAGATGCATCACAGAAGTATCTGACTATGCGATGTATGTTTATTTTTATGTCATTTCTTTATCTGCTAGTCAACTGTTTCTATGCGATTTACGCGGAAAGGAATTGTTACTTAAGTATTCACTTGGAAATATCCTTCAGACATTGATGATAGCGATTTTAAATATAACATTTTTACTTGTCTTTAAGATGGAAACAGGTGGATATTTATTGGCATATATCATTGCAAACTTTATAGTTGCGATTTATGCCATTATTGCAGGAAAAGGATATAAAGCGTTCTCTTTTCACAACATAGATCGTTGCAAACTCAAAGAGATGATTCGGTATTCGGTTGTTCTTATCCCGAACACATTTATGTGGTGGATCATGAATTCTTCAGATAGAGTTATGGTGACCTACATGATTGGTGCAGCGGCTAACGGAATCTATGCTGTTTCTTATAAACTTCCCACCCTTGTATCAACACTGACAGGAATATTTAATCAAGCATGGAGTTATTCTGCGATTCGTGAAGAGGGCACGAGTGATGAAACTGAATACAACAATAAAATGTTCAAAACACTTTCTGCAATTGCGTTTATGATGGGAATTGGCCTTTTGCTATTAACAAAACCATTCTTGGGAGTTTATGTGGCTGATAGTTATTATGACGCTTGGAAATATACTCCGTTTTTGATTATTGGATGTGTTTATTTAACATTGGGCACCTTCATGGCAACAAGTTATACTGTACATAAGGATAGTTTTGGCTATTTGTTTTCTGGATCGTTTGGCGCAGCGTTTAATATACTATTGAATTTTATCTTGATTCCAGTGATAGGAGTCTATGGTGCTGCATTAGCAACATGTATAAGTTATATTGCTGTTTTTATGTTCCGTGTGTTCCACACTAGAAAATATATTAAGTATGATATTATGTATAAGGAATTCATTTTAGGTTCGTTATTAATGCTTGTGTCTGCAATTTTAATGTTTGTAGATGGAATGAAAGGATTCCTTCTTCAACTTGTGATTCTTTTGATTGGATTTACGGTGTTTTCCAAAACTTGGATTCCGATGTTACAGTTTTTTCTAAATAAAATTCAAAGGAAGCAGGTGAGCTAATGCAGAAGTTGGTTAGCATTATTGTTCCAGTATATAATGTTGAAAAGTATATTGATAAGTGTGTTAGATCGTTATTAAAACAAGATTATGGAAATATAGAAGTAATTCTTGTTGACGATGGTTCTCCTGATAAAAGTGGTTATATCATTGATAGACTGAAAGAGGAAGACAATCGAATAGTTGTAATACATCAGGAAAATCATGGCGTTTCTAGTGCTAGAAATGCAGGAATGGCTGTCGCTTCAGGTGAGTATATCACCTTTGTCGATGGAGATGATTGGGTTGATGCTAACTATGTGACATATTTTGTTGATTTACTAGAGAAATCAAGCTGCGATGTTGTGATGAATAAGAATAATTATTCAGGTTGCAATGATATATCAAATAATAATTTTTCTGTGATTAGTGCGGAAAAAGCTATTGAGTGGATTTATTTGGGAGATCTTTTTGTAGCAGTTTGGAATAAGATGTATCGAAGGAGTGTGCTCGAAGAAAATTATATAAAATTTAATGAAAAAATTTGGTATGGTGAAGGAATGCTTTTTAATGTTGAGTTTCTACAACATGTAAACAGTGTGGCAGTTGGTGAAAGTGCAGTTTACCATCAAACTTTTAATCCTGATAGTGCGATGAGAAAATTCAATTTAAAGAGTAACTTGTGTGGAATCAAATCTTTGGAATTGCAAAAGGAAGCATGGATAAAAAAGAATATTGATATTGAGAAAGCATGGGAATATCACAGGTATTGTTTCAATAGAAGTATAATTGATGGCCTTGTTCGATCTAATATGATTTTAGAATATAATGAAACGTATAAGGAGTGTGTTTCTAACCTTAGGAAAAACATATTTTTGCCATTAAAAATGGAAAAAAGTATTAAGAAAAAAATTATGTGGTGTTGCTATTTTATTTCACCAAGGCTCATGGCTATTAGAAAAGCTATAGGATTTAAGAAGGCTGCGAAAACTGGGGGGGGGTATAAGAAATAATGTTATAATGTGCTTGGAAAACAAAAAGATAAAATGGAAAGAGGCAAATTATGAACATTGAAGAAAAGTTAGAGATTCATGACTGTCCATTATGTGACGGTGGTGCGTTATTAGAAGAAGAAGGCGGCTGTGGTTATTATGTAATGTGTTTAGAATGTGGATGCCAGTCCGTAACGATTGACTTCCATTCTGAAGAAGAGCGTCTCGAAGCAGCGAAAAAGACTGTAGATTTATGGAATGCCGGTAAGGTAATTTCATGTAATCCGGGAGAATGATATAAAGTACAATATCATAAGAACGTAAAAGGCATAAGCCGTACCGAAAAAATCTTGATAGTCTGGATACAGGCTATCAAGATTTTTTTATTTTAATTTTATTCCCAGAGGGAAAGTTGTATCTTTACCTATGGCAATTTCAATTCTTATCTATACCAAAATTGAAGTATCTCATATTTCCATCGATTTGGTGCTAACACAGGATATTTTCCAAAATAAATTTTAACAGTCTGAGATTTACCTGGTTTGATATTTACTTTGACGTTTTTCTTCTTTACTGGTTTCATATCGTCCCACGCATCATCAAAAAACAGCGTTGTTTTAAGCTGTACTTTTGTAATAGTGCGTTGGCTTTTGTTTGTAAATTTTATTTTTACATAGCATTTACCGCTGTAGCTGTCATAAATTAACCCGGCTTTTTTAGATTTTAGCTGGTCATAGGTAGGGGCTGGGCTTTTTACAGTTATTCGGATGCTTTGTTTTTTGCCGTTGATAACAGCACTTATAGTTGCTTTTCCTGGCTTTTTTGGAATTAATTTCTGACCAGATACTTTTATGATTTTTTTATTGCTGGACTTAATTTTTTTAATACTTGGTTCTTTTCCGTGAACGGTTACAAAATCTCTCATGAAGTAGTGATAACCCATGAGCATTGTCCCCTTCTTTTTCTTTATAAAAGCAGTTGATTTTTTTACAGTAATATCAAGTTTTTTGACAATAGTTTTATACTGGATGGTTAGTGTTGCCTTTCCTGCTTTCATCGCCTCTATTTCAATACCGATATCCATATTTGGATGATAGTTGGCAAAATCAATATTATATTTGTCAATAACTTTTAGTACGGAAGGATTAGAAGAAGTGGCAGATACTTTTGATGCAGGGATTTTTGAAAGGTCAGGATCGCTAATTGTAGCGACAATAATGTTTGTGTGTCCTGGATAAACATTTTTTAAATCAGCAAGGCTTTTCGTATTTAACCACATATTTAAAAAGTAAGAATCATCTGTCTGAGCATGAACCTGTGTTGGAATAACGAAACTCAGGCACAGAAGTAAAAGTGGGATAAGTAGAAAGATTCGCCGGATCCGAAAGGCAAAGTATAATTGGTTCTTTAATTTCTGTTCTCTTTTTTTGTTTAACATTTTCATTTCCTCCTTTTATGAAA
>OGOM01001620.1_pt1 | contig 15809 bp, 7 predicted proteins | sample 1552681 | NCBI WGS metagenome assembly OGOM01 (sample SAMEA2580188, study PRJEB22360) | human gut metagenome | biome: human gut; feature: human-associated habitat; material: faeces | place: Denmark | collected 2008/2010 | reverse complement strand
CAGCCGCCGGAGCGGTGCTTAAGCCGTCAGGCGGGAATTGTGCGGTGTTGCCTTAGGTTCTGCACGGGGAACCACCCCTCAGTCACCTTCGGTGACAGCGCAAACAGCGCCCCGTCCCCTCTGTCGCTTCGCGACATCTCCCCGCCCCGCGGGGAGTCACCCCTCAAGGGGCGCCAATATCTCCACCTTATGTTTGCGGTGGCTCCCCTTAAGGGGAGCTGGACGCGGAGCGGCCTGAGGGGTGGTTCCCCGCCACAAACCTAACCCGTAGGGTGGTTCCCCACGCAGGGCCTAAAAATCAACCGAACAACGGCCATGTACACCCAAAAAAATTTATTCCCCAATAACCCACCATAGGGGGAGGGCCAAATCCGGCCCTCCCCCTGTGTATGATGGATTATCCCTCTATACCCTATTGGTGAATTGTAACATTGTTTTGCCTTGCGGCGGGCGCATCAGGCGCGGTTCTTCTTTTTCAGGCTCAGCAGCACGCCAACACCGGCCACAACCAGCAGCACACCAATGCCGCTGAACAGCAGGGTGCCGAAACCACCGGTGGTGGGCAGGTCGAAGCCCTTGCGGTTGATGATGGTAATTGGTGCATACGTATAATCGTCCTGGCCATTCTTGAAAGTAGTGGTCTTTACGTCACGCTTAATCAATTTGCCATCGCTAGAAAATTTATCGTTAACTGTCCAACTAGTAGCATAATCCACAGTCAAATTGGCATCAACAGGGCCGGAAAGCAAGTTATAGCCCTTATTTGTCATGGTTTCTACCAATTTGTACTCGCCATCGGGCAAACCATTGACAGTTGCGCAACCAGCATTTACACCCTCACCCGCGGTCGTAAGTGTGGTTACCTTAAACCACTTCGGCTCATTCTCAGCTTCTGTTGCATTCAACCCCAGTGCCTTGGCCTCTGTCGCAGTCAGGAACTTGCATTCCTTTATACCAAAGATAACAGTATCGGTCGTACCCTCTTTCAGTTTGTCAGTCTTTGCATCGTACTTCTTATAAAGGTCAAACGTTACACCATTCAGCAGTTTTTCATTATTTCCATCCTGACCCTTTTTCAGGATACCAGTTTTGAAGGTATAAACAACAGCCTTATCATGGATTTCGTAGGGAGTATCATCCTCGCCATGCTTAATATCCGTCTTACGGGAGTAATCAAGGTGAGCTTCGTTCACATTGCCATCAGTGGTAGTGTCTGCGCCCGGCTGTAAAGTTGCAGTGTAAGTAATCGTGATGGTCTTACCGGCAGCTGCATTCAGGTTATCCTGGCTCGTTCCTGCTTTAAAATCAATCGTAATTTCAGAATTATTGCTATCAGAGGTATCTGTCAACGTGTAATCAGTATTCGCAGCAAAGGTTACATCTTGACCGTCTGCATTTTTACCGCTAATGGTAACACTGTTAATGTTATGCTTAAGCTGATTCTTGTTCATTGTATCAACAACTTTAAAGGTTTTCAGCTTTGCTACATTTTCAGGAACATAGATGGTCAGAGTATATTCAACGGTATCATCAACAGCATAGTCGGTATCGTTGCCTTCGTCAGTGCCTTTGCCATCATTACGCTTAGTTACGTCTTTCTCCAAATCCGGCTTATGGTTATAAACCGTCATGGTATTGTCATTGTTAATTACAAAATCGCTGTTCGGGGTAGCTCCATCCGGCGTTACAAGCTTACCTTGATCATTAATTTCAAACTCATATGCCACATTGTTGTTGATAATATAGCCGCTTTCCTTGTTTTCTGCATAGCCAATTTCCACAAAACGGTATTTACCCTTGAGCAAATTCTGAACGGTGATTTCGCCACTGCCATTTGTTGTAAACTCGCATTTGCCATTTACAGTATAATCATCGTATTTATCCTTGCTCGTTGAATTTTCGTTGTAGCGCTGCAACTTAAAGATAACATTCGGCAAATTTTCGATTTCATTTTCTTTACCGTCTGTCTTACCTTTCTTTACCAGCGTAATGTCACCTTTCGCGGAGCTGTTCTTCGGGTAAACAACAACATCATAGAGCCATTCCTTAAGCTGGTCTCCCGTTGCTTGCTCACCAACCTGAACTCTCGTCATAGGAATAGAAACAAGGAACGGATCCACGGGCTTTACAACGGAATCCGGCGTCGTTGTTTCGATAACCAGGTACATGCCAACGTTCAGGTCTTCAAACTTAACAAAACCATTAGCATCCGTTTTTCTTTCCGTTTTGTCGTCTTTACCTTTAACAGCTTTGTCAGCGATACCTTCTTTCAGATTTGCTGCGGTTTTATCGCCAGGAGTCTTAAAAAAGCTATCCGCTGTAACAGCATTATCATCACTAGCAGCTTCATAATATGCTACCAGCTCATCTGCCGTTTTAACCTGATAAATAGTAAAACCTGCATCTTTAAGCGGCGTAGCCTCATTCGGCACAGCCTGCTGCTCACCAGTTCCAGCTACAGAACCTGTCAATTCTGTGCTATGGAGATACTTATAAATGGTAATAGAGCCTTTTTTTGTTTTATCAATCGTACTTACGCTGGTTTTGATTTCAGGTGTTTGGGCATTGCCTTCGCCCTCGGCTGCCATTGCTGGCATGGCGCACAGACTGAGGGCCAGGGCGGCGCTCAACAGGCCTGTGAGAAAACGTTTTGCTTTTTTCATTTCAGTACCTCTTCTCTTAAAAAAATCATCATCGGATGGGCGGCGGGGCCGCCCGGCTTAAGGGTTCTGCATCAGCACGGCGTGCAGTGCGGGGCGCGGCAGGGGGGAACGCCGGCCGCGCCGCCCGCACTGTGCCGTGAAGAAAAAAGGAGGAAAAACTGGGCCGCTTGCCCACTTGGCTTAAGGTGCATCTGAAACCAAAGGAAATAACGGATATTTCGCAGCCACAAGCAGGATGTAAGGCAAAGAGCCGCCGGAATCCTTTCCGGACCCCAAGGCTTCTTAACACAAAATCCGGCTGCGCTTATAGAAACAGGCGATATTTTCCGCTTTTCAGTTATACACCCCGGCTTATGGCTGCGCCCTGCCGTAAACGGGCGCGCACGGGCGGGCAGGCCCTGCATCCTGGGGGTTGCTGGGTTTCCGGGGGATGGTTAATGTCGCCGGCCCCCTTTCCTGTTGTAGCGGAATGTGAATATCAACAGCCCTGCCACCGCCAGCGGCATGCCGATCAGCAGCCACAGGCTTGGCGCGTCTGCACCCGTGTGGGGCAGCTCAGGCGTTTTACGGTTCAGAACGGTAAAGGTAACTGTGTAGCCGCTGGCTGCATCGCCCGTTGCTTTTTGGGCGGGACCATCGTCTATCTTGTACTTGCCGTCTTGGGTAAATTCGATATCAATCGACTTGGACAACAGGTTGTACCCCTCATGTGCCTTGGTTTCCGTCAGCCGGTATCTGCCGGGTTCCAGATCCTTGAACGGGTTATTTTTAATCTCGCCGTCCGTTCCGGTTGTACCGGTCAAATAATGTAGGTTGTCGTTGTTGTTGAATGTATAGGAAGTATCTACTTCCCACTGCGTTCCTCCAGTTTTTGCTTGCTTCAGCTTTTCCAGCTTGAACTCAACATCTTTCAAGAATACTTCGTTGCCCTCATTATTGGGTTCCGCGTCCTTCTTGATGATATCCAGTGCAAACTTCGGGTTCTGCAGCGTGTTGGTCAGCACAATCTTGCCGCTGCCGCCGGTGATGGTTCCATCGGTGGTTCCTGTGGCTGGCGTTGTAGTTGCGCCGTTTTCGCTGTTCGTTTCGCTGTTTGCTGTTGCCTCAGCCGTTACAACATACGTTTTGCCGTCAATCGTAATGGTTCCGTCTTCCGCTGCCTGTTTAAATTCGCCCTTTTCTACCGTACCTTCCACAATGCGGTAAATATAGTTATTATCCGCACTGCCGCCAACCGGGTACTGATCCAGGTTGTTAAAGGGATACAGCCAGCCGTTATCTGTATGGTGAACCGTAACATATTTGCTGCCCGAGGTCGGGTAGTCAACAACATCCCACGGGGCATCCTCAGCACTGTTTGCCAGGCGGCGCTGGAGCTGGATGTAAATCTCGTTCGGCTGGTTCGTTGTACCAAGGACCGTATCATTTGCATCTTTCCAGAGCTTATCGAACTCAATGTTGATCAGTTTGCGCTGGGTGTTGGTAAAGATTGCGGTAAGTTCCGGATCTTCGCTCGCCACAATCACGCCTTCCACCATGGTGTTGCCGATCTCTTGGGCGGAATGGCAATTAGGCGGAACGGTTACGCTTTGCAGTTTGGCACCATCGGTGCTTCCGACTTCCTCGATGATATAGCGGGTACCAACGGGGATGCCGGTGATGGTTCCGGTGCTTTCGCCCTTAATCGTAACGGTTCTTTCGATGGGCTTTTCTTCCAGACCCTCACCGCCAACATCATTAAAGGTAACTTTGAAGGTGTAGGTTCCGGTCAAGGTTTCGCCCTCTGCGGCCTTCTTTTGGATTTTCAGCCCGCCGGTTTTGACGGTGTTGACGTATTTTACCTTTAGCTTTGTCAGCGTGGATTTTGTTTCGTCCGGGTCCTTATAGGAGCGGAAGACGATGGTGTCGGCGGAGGGTTTGTTTTCGTTATACTTGTTGTCCTCCTGCTCTTTATCTGCTCCCTTCTTTTCCGTTCGGCCATCATTGGGGCTGCTTCCCGTCTGCCCGTCTAACGAAGGTATTGTACTAGGAAGAGTTACGCTGTTACCTTCTTTCATCGACTCAACCACATGCCCGTTCTCGCACACCGTCCATGTGGTGTCGTACAGGTTTTGGTTCAGTTCCTCTTTGAGCGAAATGTAGCTGCCGCGGCGGAACTGGTCGCTGAAGGTAACGGTTTCTCCAGCTTCCAGAACAAAGCGTCCGTCCTTGTCCACCAACTGGGTGTCTGTGTCATTGCTGGAGGTGTACTGTGCGTTTTCGGCGTTTTCCAAATGACCGCTTTCGGCGGAGCCGTAATCCGGGATTTCCTTCTGATCGGTTGTAAAGCCGGTCATCTTACTTGGCACCGCTTTGGGAATGAAGGTAAAGTCCCTGAAATAGATGTTGCGGTTATAGTTATCGCCCACGCGGATGGTTTTGACGTTGTTGTTAAAACCGCCCTGCTCTTTCATCTTGTGCAGGTCCAGCTTTACGGTGACCCATGCGCCTGTCTTCACTTCGACCGAGCCATACGTTGCGCCGTTAATGCCTGTTGTGCCAAGGCTGCCTTTTTGGACGTTGTTTTCATCCAGCAGTTCCAGATACAGGTTGTTGAGGGAAAGGTCACCTCCATGATCCTTTGGATCAACGTAAACCTGGAACGTAAGGAAGCGCATGTCTTTGATATTGATGGGGTTTTCCAGCGTCAGGATGCCACGACGTTTCTCACGCGCTGCACTTTGCGTATCCGTAAAGCGTGCGTACCAGTGAAGGACCTGTTCGTTTTCATTCCCGGAATCTGGCCAGGGGTTTGTTTCCCGCCTGAAAATGTAGTCATATTCGTTTCCTGGGGTTGCGGCGGCAATGTTGCTCTCATTCAAATTCACCTTTTGGGACTGAGTTCCGCTTTCATTCGGGCCAACGGCATCTGTTTTTCCATAATGGGTTGCCTGGTTCTGGATGGTGAAGTTGAAGATTTTCTGGTCTTTAAAGCAATTTTTGAAGTCTGGATCAACCTTGCTCAGTTCGACCTCTTTTTGAACCTGCAGCTCGTTATTATCCGGGAAGTTGAACGCCACCGCCATGTTGGACTCCCACATACCGCGTTCCATGTAGTACATGGTAAGGGTGTGCTTTTGGCCTTTGTCGAGTGGAAGAGTAGTGCCTTGCGCGTAGAACTTGATGACCTCCTTATTATATGTTACGGTCTTGACAGGGGAATTGCCATTTTTATCATCTTTATCACTACCTGACGTTCCGCCTGTTTTGACCTTACTGACATAGGCTGTTACACTATTTTTCTTTCCATCTTCTGTATCTGTCTCGCCAAATTCCAGCAGGCCGGAAACCTCACCATGGGCGCCGCCAACGTCAAGCGCCAGCTTGCCATCAATGAATACCCAAACGTCATCGTCACCGGAGAAGAAGAACTTGATGCTGGTTTTTTCCGTTGTTCCATCTGCCTTTTCTGTTTCCACCATGCCGTCATCCGTCAGGGTAAAATCCATCTGCAGCTTGGTGCCAAAGCCGTAATTGTAGGTAGAAAACACACCAGGGGTTGCTGTTTCATTGAACGGGAAGTAGCCATAAGTGTCTTTCGGGTTCGATAACGCACTCACATTCTTTGAAGGAGCTCTGTTAGTGGTACTTTCTTGGAGAAAATATTTTGAATCCGAATTTTGTCCCGAATCTTGTTTTAGATACAAGGTTGTATCCTTGCTGTCAAAGCACCAATAATCAACGTTCGTCTCATTACCAAAAAGATTTTTCACTTTAGTAAATGGGAACTTTACATTCTCATACACTTCACCAAGCTTTGCATTTTTACTATTCTTTCCTAAGAGGAACTCTTTGTTAAAGTGCGGCTCTACTATTGCTGTTTCTGTTCCGTTTAACAACGGTGCTCCATCTGCTTTACCGGTGGATGTTTTATTCGCAACCAAACCCTGATAGGCATAGTATGTATGATTATTGTCATTGTTTTGAGAATCTTCATCATACTGAGAGTTATTGATTGCCATAAAACGCCGATCGTTTGTGTTGTACCCAAACAAATTTAATGTCCCAGCAATATCGCTAAAGTTAGTTCCTCCTCCAGGCTGGAAATGTCCGGTATAAAGCGGGTATGGGGCATTTGCATTCTTATAATAATCGCTCAGCGCCTGATCAAATTCACGGAAGGGTACCCAGTTGCGGTGACTTACAGTAGGAGAACTTTTATCGTAACTGCCACGGTTATTGCCGTTCAGTTCGTAATCTGTATAATAATCATACAGCGTACTGGTAACATACTTTGTATTTGGTTTTTCCGTAAATTCAGCGGCGGCAATATCTACTACTTTAGTGTCAGGATTTTTCCACGTTTCGGCATCACGCAGGGTACCTTTTGGAGCCCAGTAGCCTCCACGAGTGGTACCGTTATATACTGCATCGTCATTCGTATCCGCATAGAAGCAATTTTTGTCATCTGTGGGAATCTCCAGCCACTCTGTACTTACTCCATTTCCTTTTGTCGCATTGTCATCGTTAATTTCTTCACCGGAAAAGATGATTGAACGATATCCTTGGGGAATGTCAATATAATAAAGGTTTTCGTTTGTACCATCTTTTACCAGCGTACCACTTTCGGATTTTACGTCGTCTCCTTTTATTCGATAATAAATGGTCTCTTTATTATTATTATTGGCTTTGGGGATTGAAAAGTCGCCGGTATCTCCATTCAATGCCATCTTGGAAAAAGTAGCATCGTAATAGATGCGGGTGGCACCGGGACGCCCCCATGTTGCATCATTAATACCATTGTACATGTAGCAATAGCATTGACCTTCGGAATACTGGAAGCGTTTCTGGTTTTCTTCTTTTACTTCCTCATTATAAAAATTGTAGTATTCACTTATTTCTGTATTCTCATCGCCCTTGGTAAAGCGAACAAAAGAGCAAAAAGCGTCAGGAATCTTAAATTTTGCTGTGAAATTAGGTTGGATATCATTTAAGGATATTGGCTGCTCACCGACCTGGACAAGCACTCCTTTATCATGCGGTTCATAAAACCAGGCTTTGACGTTCGTTAGTGTTTCACTGGTTTTATTTTCAAAGGCCATCTCTTTGTTAGCGAAATGCTTATGGCCAACCGTATAGTCCTTCCACTTCGTTCGATCCCAGCTATTCCCCTGATTTCCGTTCCCATTATTTCCGTCATAGTAGTTGCCGCCGATATAATGATCCTTATCATCTGGATTGAACGTCATCCACGGTGGACTCTGTTGTCCTACTTCAGCAATTACTATTTTGTGTGCAGGATTTTCGTCATTAATTGAATCTCCCTTATATCCGCAAAATTCAAGTCCATTCAACCCTCCGTTTTTATAGTGATCGGCCTTTTTCAGAACCGCAGAATAAATTTTTCTTTGATCCTTCGTTTCGCTAACTTCCTGCATCTCAAGATAATAAAAGTGATCTCTTTTTGGATCTTGTCCATCAGCGGCATGTATTTTTACCACTGTACAATCGCTCCAACCACTTGGCACTGCAAAATAGAGCGTGTAAGTTTCCGTATTCCCCCCCTCACTAACTGCCTGCACGTTATCCACGCTTTTTGCGGCGTACATCTTCTGCGGCTGTTCGGTCGGTTCCGGGGTGGCGGTGGTGGGGGTCACGGTCGGCACAGGGGTGGCCGTTGCGGTGGCTGCCGGTTCCGGGGTCGGGGTGGGTTCTGCCGTGGGCTCCGGCGTTTCGGTCGGGGCGGGCTGCTCCGGCTCGGCGCTTTGTTCCGGTTCCGGGGTGGCGGCGTTCTGCTCCGGCAGAGCGGTATTCTCCCCGGAGGCCGTTCCCGACTCATCCTCCAGCAGCTCTACTTCGTCAGGTGCGTCGGGCAGAAGATCCACCTCGGCGTATACAGGCAGGGCCATTGCCATAACCAGGCAAGCGGTGACAAGCAGCGCTGTCAGCCGGCGCGCCCAACCTGTTGTGTTTTTCCCTGTTCTATTCAATCTGCTCACTCGCCTTTCGCGCTGGCTTGATGAAAGCACATTGTTCCACAGGGGATCCCTGTGGAACAATAAAAGAAGCCAGCTTCTTTTACTTGCGCAACCGTTGCCATGTTGTTTTCAAAAAAATTACGCATCGAATCTTCTCATTGCGCATTTACTTTTTAGTGTTAAAGTATAGCACCTTTATACCAGAAAGGCAATACAATCCACGTAAATTCCTGTTTTTCAGCACTTTTACTGATTGCGTTTTCCTCCAATTATACAATGTATTCAAAGCCTTTGTATAAATTATTCCTGATTTTCTTTTTGGCAGCGGTCATTTTTATATACTTTGACCGCGCGTTTATGATCCTCTGCGCACACAGAGCGCAACTTTGCAGCAAAATTCGCCTTTTTTGCTACATTTCCCTGTTTTTGCGCAATTATTTGTTTCGCATGCGCCTGTTTGCGGCGGGGCCTGGCGGCTGGGTGGGCGCCTTGTGGGAGGGATGGCAGGTTTGCGGCGCACGGTTCCCGTTTTTTTGCGGCGCGATGGGTACACCGCGCCCCTGCAAACGGTTTGCGGTGTTTGCGGCGGCGGGTGTGTGTTTGGTGGATTGCACGCCCGCCAACGGGACGCCGTTCTCCCTTTACAACGGGGTGCGGGTTTACTGCAGATATGCCATTCGCTTTTTTGTTCCCCCTGCCCTGCCCCTGATTCCCGGTTCCCCCTTGCCGATCTCTATCTGCGCCAGCTCCTGAGGTGCCTCTGAGAGCAGCGAAAATAGCGGATCTTTCGCAAGCACAAAATCCGGCTGCGTTTACTGAAACAGACGAGCTTTTTGACGTTTCAGATAGGACTAAGGTATATCTGAAAAGTCGAAAATTTAGTCTATTTCTACAAACACAGCGGGATTTTGCGTTAAAGCGCCTTGGAATCCACAAAGGATTCCTGCGGCTCTCTGCCTTAAATCCTGCTTGTGTTTGCGAAATATCCGTCATTTTCTTTGTTTTCAGATACACCTCCAGCTCCCAGCTTTCAATCTATCCTGTGTAAACTGCAACCCCTCACGCGCCATTCTGTGCGGCACTTACCTTATAATATAGGGGTGCTGCCCTGTGTGAATTTGCAACTGATCTATTTGAAGCAGCTGTGAGCTGTTGCAATTTTGCACAGGGTATTGCCCACATTCTGTGCCGAACATTCCCGAAACGTGTTGGAAAAACGCACAGGATTGCCTTGTTTCCCTATGCCGCTTACCGTTGGAAAAACGCACAGGTTACCCCCGGAACAGTTGCATTTTACACAGGGTATTCCCGCTCCCCTGCCCCGCCGTGACCCGCGTACCTGTTGGAAAACCACACAGGATAGGCCCGTTCCCCGTGTTGCAATTTACACAGGTTTGGCTGTTTTTGGCTTATTTGCAACTTTACGCAGGTTGCTTTCCGCACAGGAAAATGGTGGTGGAATGCACAGGCTGCAGTTGGTTGAACACACAGGTTTGCGTTGTTAAATTACACAGGCTCTACCTATTACTAATATAGAACTAAACATCTAAGCCATAATAACAACCAGAGGTAAGCCGGGAGATGGGGGAGAACGGGAAAAAATTGGTGTTGCCATTTCATCAGGTTACAGAACCCTGAAACGGCAGGACAGAAAAGCACAATAAAACCCTGTGTAACCTGCACCCGGGCTGCAGCCCCCACAGGATATATGGCAAACCGCAACGCGGGTGTTGCATTTTGCACAGGGTAATGGCGGTGAAACCCTGTGTAAATTTGCAATTCTTGCGCTGGACAACAGGATGTGCTATAATGTTTAGCATGATGTGCGTGACCACCCGGGATACAGCAACCGATATAGGAGGCCCCTGCTTATGGCGGCAAGTAAACAGAAAAAAGATGATCCGTTTGTCGTTACGTTTGAAGAACGCGGGGACCAGACCATCGTTCGCAAATCCAATGACCTTGTACAGATGACGCGCAACAACCTGACGCTGAGCCAGCAGCGCCTGATGCTGCATATTTTTTCGATGATTAAGCCGGAGGATACGGACCTGCCCTCTTATGAGCTGAGCATTTATGATTTTATCAAGATGACCGGCATGGACCCGCACAGCGGGGCGCTGTACAAGCAGGTGCGCAAAAATATTGAGGAGCTGGCCAACGCGCCCATCCAGTGGATCAAGAATAACGGAACTTCCACGGTGGAAACATTCCGCTGGATCGATAAAGTGCGCATTGATGAGGGCCGCGCGCGCATGACCATCACGCTGGATCCGGTGCTGAAACCGCACCTGGTGCAGCTGAAAACCCTGTATACCACCATGGATGTGACCTACACCATGCTGATGCGGTCCACCTATTCCATCCGCATTTACGAGCTGTGCAAGAGCTACCAGAGCCTGTACCTGAAAAAGAAAGCGGCCGGGGAACCGCTGGTATGGAACCTGAGCATGCTGTATGAACAGCTTTCGTATACGGCTAACCGATGGTCGGATTTCCGCCGCCTGGCACTGGAAAAGGCAAAGGCGGAAATTAACGAAAAGACGGATATTATTTTTAATTACGATGTGTACGAAAAAAAAGGGCAGAAGGTTCTTTCGCTGGTGGTAACGATTGACCCGGTGGATGATGCCGCCGCACAGGCCAACCTGGACAGCATCAACAGCACAGTGCGCAAAAAGAGCAAAAAGAAGGGCCGCCCCACCGTGGCGATTGAGGATTCGCTGCTGGATGACCCCAGCGTGATCACCTTTGATTATGTTTCGGCACCGGAAACAACGATCCCCTATTCCTTTGGACGCCACCGCACCGAGCTGCGGGAGGAAATTGTTGTGAAAGCGCGCATGGATCAGCTGCGCGCGGAGATTACGCCCGAAGAGCTGCACGCGGTGGAAGTGATCATTGATGTGTTGGCAGATGCCTGCTGCACCATCCAGGCAGGCGATGGCGAGCAGGACGGCGGCAACAAAACGGTGTTTGGAAAGATGAATGCCATCATCCTGGATTGCGGCGGGCTGACCAGTTGGCTGGCCGGTGTGGCACCCCGTTATGCACAGGAGATCATTCCCCGGTCGCAGACGATGCGCAGCCCGGCGCGGTACCTGAACAAGGTGCTGCGCGAGGATATGGATAACTATCGCATTTATATTTTCCGCAAGGCAAAGCCGGCAGCAGAACCCAAAGAGGAGCTGTTGGAAGCGGAGTACCATGTGATGGACGAGCCGGTGCAGCAAACGATGCCGGAGCCTGAGCCGCCCAAGGTAGAGCTGATTCCCGAAACGATTGTAAAACGGCAGGATATGCGAAAAGAGTTTGCAAAGTTTGTAGATGATGGATACCTGGAAAAGACGTTGACGAGCGGCCAGCGCGGCGCTTACCACGAAATTTACCGCCACCTGGCAGCGCGGTGCGTGCCATCGCCTTCCAGCCTGCGCAATGGGCTGAAAGACGAAATGCGGCTGCATTACCTGGCCTGCATGAATGAAGTGATTGAAAAGTATGGCAGCCTGACCCCATTGATGGAAGCTATGGCGCATGAACTGGACTTTGATGTGTTCTGGGCAAAGGCCGCCAAGGACCCCAACGTGAATAACCCGATGGGGCTGTTCTACCACATTATTGAAGAACGCGCGCTGAACCCGATCGGCACCATAATGAACGACCAGGCACAACGGCAGAAGGTTGCCGCCAAGGAAAAAGGTGAAAAAGATAAGTGGCACAACGAAAGCTGGATGGATGCTTTTGAGGAAGATATCCCGGATGACAGCGAAGAGTAATTGAGATGAAGCGGAGCGGAACATCCGGGAGCGCTATTATAATAAGGTAAGCAGCGGCTGGCAGATTGCTGGCCGCTGCTTTTTTGTTGTGGTGCAGCTGAGAAATGGAAATATCCGGCGTTTTTTGATTTCAGATAGACCTTAGGATAATAGGTGAGAATGAAGGCAGGTGAGCGGGAATGCCTGGATGAAGTGAAGAAGGATGGGAAGGAAAAGCGGCAGAGGAAAAGCGTGAACAGCAACGAAGAGATGCCTGCATAATATTCGTCAAAATATCCGTTGACACACGCGAAGCATATGATATAATAGAAACTATAACAGCAACGAAGAGATGCCGCACGGCACGGGGTGCCCGTTTTTGCAACACGCAGTTAGATTAAGATACCGGCGTGCGGTACTACAAAAAGAACCGAACAAAAGGCAAAAATTAACCGACAGCAACGAAGAGATGCCTACACAAAGGCGCTCGCAAGGAGGAAAACAATGGGATATTGTATCTCAGTCTGCATTGAAAAAGGCGGCGTGGGAAAGACCGTTACCGTCTGCAACCTGGCGGCGCTGATGGCGCAGGACGGCAAGCGGGTGCTTGTTGTGGATATGGATGCCCAGGGCAACTGTACCTATACCCTGACGGGCGCCCGTGTAACCGATAATACTTTTGACCGCGCTGGCGTGTATGATATGTTCCGTGCCTATGGCATCAGCGGCACGCAGAACTATATTTCCCGCACGCAGTTTGATAATATTGATATAATTCCGGCAAATGGCAACACCCCAATGGCGGCCAAGCAGCTGCAAATCCTGGAACAGTCCGAAAGCACCAGTATCAATATGTTTTTGGCCATGTGCCTGGCACAGGTTGCCGGCGAATACGACTATATTTTGATCGATACCCCGCCGTCCCGCGATGTAATGGTGACCAACGCCCTGATGGCTAGTGACTTTGTGCTGATCCCCTGCGTGTGCGATGACTACAGCCGTGACAGTGTGTACCGCACTGTGGCCATGTGCCAGCAGTTGGAGCACGATGAGGGCGAAAAAATTGATGTTTTGGGCATTATCCTGACTATGGTGGAAAAAACTGCCCTGACCGAAGTGATCCGCAATGAACTGCGGGAAAGCCAGCTGGGCAGCAAGCTGTTTGCTGCCGAAATCCGTAAGGGACAGGCTGTAAAGGATAGCACCCGCCTTGGTGCGCCGGTTGTGCTATGTGCACGCAGCAGCAACCCGGCAAAGGATTATGCAAAGGTGTATGCCGAGCTGAAAACGCGCGTTGAACAGGAGGCAGAGTGATGGCAAGCAAACTGGACCGACTGCAGAAGAAAGGCTTTAAAGTAAACGAAGCAGCGTTAAGTAAGATCGCGCGCGGCGACCAGGAGCCGGGCGGTGAATACAGCGAGATCAATATCAATGATATTGAAGAAAACCCGGATAATGCCCTTTACCGTGAGCTGGATACCGAGGAAGATATTGCGCTGCTGGCCGATGATATCCGCCGCGCGGGGCTGCTGCACAACCTGGTTGTGTTCCCTAAGACCGGTTTTGGCGGAAAATATGTGCTGCTTTCCGGCGAGCGCCGCCTGCGTGCGCTGCGCCTGTTGGTGGAGCAGGATAAACGCGAGCAGGAAGAAAAGCAGCTGCCCAACCGCATGAGTGAATGGCAGAAAGTGCAGTGCAAAGTGGTGCGCAACTTGACGGAAAACGAAAAAGTTGTGTATATTGACAGCGCAAACCTGCAAGTGCGCGGCGGAATCAGCAATGAACGTGTGATGCGCCAGGCGGCGGCGCGTTTTGTGGAAAACCTGCAAAAAGCACCGTATAACCTGAGCGCAGCGGAAGCGAAAAAAGCGCTGAAAGAGGTCAGCCCGCTGAATTCCCGCACGATTGATAAGGCGCTTTCGATTCAGAATGATCTCAACCCTGACCTGCGCCGCTTGCTGGATGAGGAATTCCTGAACCGAGCCGAGTGCGAAACCTATCTTCGCTTGACCCTGGAAGAACAGGCCCGTGCAGCCGCAATGTTTTTGAAAATCGCAGCCCTTGACCCACGCAGCCATGAGCGCCGCGCCATTAAGGACGCATTGACCACCGCCATGTTGGATGTAGCAGTGGAACGCCGCAGCATGCAGGAGCGCGAGAGCGTATTTGCAGCAGCGTTGCAAAATGCACAGGATGCAATCGGTCAGGCCAAGACGCAGGAAAACAAGGCGGCGGCAGTAGATAAAGACCACAACTTTATTTCGGCCAAGCTGCCTACCACGGCCCGCAAACTGCGTAAAATTGCAGCGGCAAAAAATATTGAAGCTAAGATCCGCAGTTATACGGCAGAGGACCGCAAAGCAATGTCGGACCAGATGCAGGAGCTGATTGCGGCAGCGCAGGAGCTGAAAGCACTGATTGATGCGGTGGAATAATCCAGATCCACGAAAGCAGCAAACAACAAAAATCCATGCAAATAGGAATACAGGAATCCACGATATGAAACAGCGAATTGTCATCCGGCTGCACCTGGCTGTGCGGGCAGTGCTGCAAAGCGAAGCGGACTGGCGCGGCACGCGGCTGGGCACCCTGACATCGGAGCTGATCCATGAACAGGCTGCGAAAGCGCGCCTGTGCGGGGTGCAGAATTACGAGTTGAACCCCGTCAGCAGCCGCTATGTTCCCGTTACAAACGGGACAAAATATAAGCAGACATCTGGCCTGGAGCAAATCTCCATCTATCTGAACGATGAGGATATGCAAACCCTGAAAGAGCTGGCACTGGCCAACGATAGTGTGCGTGTGATCAACGGCAGGCAGGCAATCACCTACCGATATGTTGTTCCCGGAATGCTGCTGAACGACCCGGTGTTTACGGGGCTGACAGAGCAGAACAGCACGGCAGAGTAAGCACTTCAAAATCTTGAATAAATCAAAGGCGGCACCGCGTTTTTTGAAAGACGCGGTGCCGTTTTGTATACAAAGCAGCCTGAAAATACTACAAAACATAAACCTGTGCGAAATTACAACAAAACGGATAGAAGGTGAGAATAGGAAAAAAGGAGAAATATGTTGGAATTTTACACAGGTTTACAGAGCAAAACATGAGGAAAAGCGCGATGCAGCGTTTGCAAAATAAAGCGGATTTTGGGTGAATCAGGTGCGGGGAACCAAAAAAGAGGGGAAACCTGTGTAAATGGCAACAATCTGCAGGGTGAATTACCTTTTTATAATACGACAGGGATAGTAATACCCTGTGTAAAGATGCAACACTGTACGCTGCGAAAGGGGAGAGTTGCAATTTTACACAGGGTATTGGTTATTCTGTCAGGCGGAGTAGAAGGAAAACACTAAAGGCAATACCGCACAATTCTAAGTACCGATACGGCGAGCGAGGTACGGCAGATGCTAAGCCAAAAGCGCAGATAATACTG
>OGOM01001602.1_pt1 | contig 16045 bp, 14 predicted proteins | sample 1552681 | NCBI WGS metagenome assembly OGOM01 (sample SAMEA2580188, study PRJEB22360) | human gut metagenome | biome: human gut; feature: human-associated habitat; material: faeces | place: Denmark | collected 2008/2010 | reverse complement strand
TGCATTTTACTGGTCTCGGCATAAACTGCTCCTTTCTTGCTTTTCTTATATAATAATTCTATAAAAGGCATATGTCAATAATGTTTTTGACATATGCCCATATAACTCAGCTAATAGTATTATATACAGCATAAACTTCTCCTCACGACACATATATTTCGATGTTTTTCCGCAAATCAACTATTGATAATGGAATAGAAAAAACAGTCTGTCATAACAGAAATTAATCCCATCAAAACAGACTGTTCTTTTTCCTTTACAAATATTACATTAATGAGGTTCCTGCCTCATGCTCATAGAATCTCTTTATTATCTCCTGCACCGGTTTCTCACATATTTCATAACTGTCGTCCTTCCATGCCTCGGAAGCAGAAGACAGCTTTGGTGCCCACTCCCATAAAGCAAAGCCACGAAGCCATGGTCGTTTCTTACAGGCCTCAAACATTGCACGATACCATTCACACTGTTCTTCCAGGCGAAGTTCTCCCTGCAATTCCCAGTTATTTGGAATTTATAGCCGTAAGATTGTTCGTATTTCAACTTACATATTTCAACTCACAGCCTTACGAAGAGGCTGACCTGCCTCCAGTTCCCCGAGAACACTCCCTGGATATTTCAACTCACAGCCTCACGAAGAGGCTGACATCGGATATCTGACATACTGAATTTTTCCACCGTTATTTCAACTCACAGCCTCACGAAGAGGCTGACAGTAACCGGCCTTACGAGAATGATGATGAACACATTTCAACTCACAGCCTCACGAAGAGGCTGACACTCCTTTCTGATTATTTTAATGCAATCGCAAACATTTCAACTCACAGCCTCACGAAGAGGCTGACGGATCCGCTTGGGATGTTCATACGTTTTGTCATATTTCAACTCACAGCCTCACGAAGAGGCTGACGAACTATCTGGTGTATTACCGCTCCGCTGACACCGCATTTCAACTCACAGCCTCACGAAGAGGCTGACGATGATTTGATTTAAGACTGCCCGATACCATTCATTTCAACTCACAGCCTCACGAAGAGGCTGACGGCCATTAACTCTGATGTTGAAAGGATTCTGACTATTTCAACTCACAGCCTCACGAAGAGGCTGACAGCTTTTCCTGGAACGTCATATACTGCATGAATGAATTTCAACTCACAGCCTCACGAAGAGGCTGACAGCTGCCGGGGTTACTGTTCCGGCAGGACCGGTGGATTTCAACTCACAGCCTCACGAAGAGGCTGACCTTCCTGCTCATTTCCAAGCTCTTCAATAGACCATTTCAACTCACAGCCTCACGAAGAGGCTGACTTTATTGCCCGATTGTGGGAAAATGTGTACTTGATATTTCAACTCACAGCCTCACGAAGAGGCTGACGGCAAGGTTCCGGCATGGTTGTATTTTGTAAAGTATTTCAACTCACAGCCTCACGAAGAGGCTGACGATGTTACAGAACTTCTGGAAGAATTAAAATCTTACATTTCAACTCACAGCCTCACGAAGAGGCTGACTTTAATCCCTATGCAGAATTATCAGCACAGGACATTTCAACTCACAGCCTCACGAAGAGGCTGACTTCTGTACAACCTCGATTGCTGATAGTGTGCAAATTTCAACTCACAGCCTCACGAAGAGGCTGACAAATAACGGTTCCTCTGCTGTTCCGTAAACTCATTTCAACTCACAGCCTCACGAAGAGGCTGACATTTTTGCCCGTTCATGTAAAATTGTCTTAGCATATTTCAACTCACAGCCTCACGAAGAGGCTGACGAGATTTTCTTTAATGAATTGCTTACAAGTTGACTATTTCAACTCACAGCCTCACGAAGAGGCTGACGGCAATTTTAGACAAAAATACATTTATCTAAAATTGTTTTTTACGCTTATTGCACATATCAATCTTGTTTTTTATTCAAATCATTATATTGTAAATTTTTTTCTAGTAAAATACACACATTTTCTGGTGCGAATGTCCTGAAGTATTTCTGTAAGCTTACCTTTCGCACTATAATATTAAAGTATCTGTAACATCAAATCCAGGCTTTGCACCAATGTGTTCTACTTTATTTTTGTACTTTTCACCCAGATAATAAAATCTCAGGCTGTCCACGTCTTTATCTATAATATTCTCCAGAATATTCTTCACCTGTCTGCATTTTGTCGCATCCATCTGGCACTCAAATACTGAATTCTGCACTCTCTGTCCATAATTGGTACACTCTTTCGCAACTTTACGCAGACGTTTTCTTCCTGCTGCCGTTTGTGTATTCACATCATATGTTATCAAAACCAGCATTATCTCACCTACTTCCAGAAAAATGGCGGATATTCATCCAAATCTCCTCTTAGATATCTCGCCAGCAACATACTTTGAACATACGGAGCCATTCCCCATTCTATCTTTTCATCCAGAAATGGATGTTTAATAGTTTCCTGTTTTTTGGACTGCCAAGCTGACAAAAAGGCTTTTCGACCTTCATCTGTCATAACGACCGCTTCATTTTCCTTTTTTATGAAATATTTTTCCTTCATAATTTTTTTATTGATCAATGTCAAAACAAAACGATCTACCATAACGCTTCTGAATTCTTCCATCAGATCCAGGGCTAACGACATACGTCCTGGTCTGTCTGTATGAAAAAATCCAACATACGGATCAAGGCCCACTGCTTCCAGCGCAGATCCGCACATTCCTGCCAGCAAAGAATATCCAAACGACAGCATGGCATTAACGTTATCCAAAGGCGGTCTCTTATTTCTTCCATGAAAGTAAAAAAATTCCTTTTGCTGTAATATCAGTTCATCAAACACAGAGAAATATACAGAAGCAGCTTCTCCTTCTAGCCCTAATAATTCTTCTTCTCTTTCACATCCTCTTATTTTCCCCATGTTCTGTGCAAGAAACAGAGATTTCTTTTTTATATTTTCTACATCCAGACGCATTGCATAGTCTCTTGTAGCTCTTTCCAAAACCCACCTGGAATTATACACTTTTCCGAGAATAAAATTTCTGGCTATATGTATACTTTCTTCCCTGTTGTCACTGATTCGATATTGCTGCTTTCTCAATGTTACATTTCCCTTTACCTCACCAGTAACTCTGGCCAAAAATCTTCCATTTCTGGACATAAAAGAAAGATCTATATTTCTCTGCGCACATGCTCCCATAAGTGCTGGACTGGCCCCCGTGTAGCCAAATGTAATGATTGCCTGAAGATTATGCAAAGGAACTCTGCCGATTTCTTTCTGTTCTTCCAAAACAACTACATTTTCTCCATCCAAAGACAGATACTTATTCCCAGTTGTTACATACAATGTATTCAAAAGCCTTTTCATTCTTTTTCCTCTACTGCAATTATACTGTCGATATATCTGGAAACAGACTTCTTTTTATTCAAAGCAGGAATACAAATATCCTTCAATGAACAGGCATTACACTTTTTACTTGTTTTTACCTTCGGTGTGTAGCGCTGCTCATAATATTTATGCATCTCCGAAAATATCTTCCGAACCTTTTCCCGTACTTCGTCTGTAAATTCTACTTTCATGCGATGCCTGGTTTCTCCATAAAAGATATAGCCATAAGATATATCGCAGCATAACATTTCTTCCAGACACATTGCCTGTGCCGCTACCTGAAGAATATCCGAATCATCTGTTTTCGGCCTGCCTCTTTTATATTCTACCGGAACAGCCTTATAAAGCCCTTCTTTCCCTGCCAGTTGAATTCCATCTTTTACTTTATGAAATTCCACTACATCACATTCGCCGCTCACTCCCATTTCCCAGGAGTGAATCGGCATTGCACGTACGATCAAAAGATCTCCTCTTTTTTCTTTCATACTTACATCATGTGCGTTTTCATGAAAAATTTTCCCTTCTACTGTTCTGACATTTTCCTGCCACTGCAACTCTATGTAAGCCAATGCCCACTGTCTTCGGCAAAATGCAAAATGCTGGATTCCGGATAACTGAAGAAAATCTTCTTCCTTATACAAAATCAAACTCCTCCGGTTCTTTACATCCGTCTACATGCCATGAAATTTTGTAATCTTTAAATTCTCTTGGATGTTCCTCTTTACATTTAATATCAAAGCCTCTCTGGATTTTTCCACTGGAAACAGCCGGCGTTTTTTCATCGTGCTGCCACCAGTACATTTTGCAGACTTCCATACTTCCCTCTGGTCTTGCAGAAGAAGCATCGTTTTCAAATAAGGTTTTCAATGCCTCTTTCAGTAATTCCGCATCTTCCTGACTGAATCCTGTTTTTTCAGCAAGCTGAACATTTACACTTCCCATTACTTTATATACTGCAAAACCTACTCTATGCTTCGTCCCCATGGTATCTGAGGCCTTGCTTTCTTTTCCGGATTCGCTGTTCACACTCTTAGTAATCTGCATGCTGATGATATCAATTGGCGAAAGACTGATCGCCTGATGAATGGAAACGGGGCCTCTTACTCCAAATGATACAGGAATTCCCTTAAACGCAAAAACCTGACCAAAAGCTCTGACATCCAGCCACTCTTTGCAGGCAATCGCCGCACAAGCATCGCGATTTGCATTTTTCTTATTTCCTATCTGAGTTTTCAGTTCCTCACATCCATCTGCACGGTCTTTCAAACTGGTATAAGGATCATCTGTACGATCATCTGACTGTACAAAAATTTTCTGTCCAAGATCCTGAAGTCTATTTCTTATCTTTCTTTTGATACACACGTCCGATATTTCACCATATCCATCCATGTTGATTCTTGGACGGTTTCCATTTAACGGATCTCCATTTGGATTCGCATTATCAGCACTTACAAATAAAGTAAAATCAATTTTTCCTTTTAATTCACTCATCGTTTATTCCTCCTCTTCCTTCTCTTTGGAATCTTCCTTTTTCAGTTTCAGATCATAAGCCTGGCTGTGAAAACCAAGAAGATATAAACCATCCAATTTTTTATTATCCTTGAAACTATCTATTTCAAATAATTCATAAATATCATTTAACAGATTTTCATAAAAACGCCTCTCCGCAATCCCCAATTTATTCATATATGGCTGGATATTTTCTTCAATCACCTTCCATGTTTCAAAAGGTCTCTGGGAAAAAGTACTCATGTATCTTTTTGCATTTGTAACCCTTGCTTTATCTCCATCATCATAAGTACGATATTCAATCCGATCTGCCACTGCCAGTAAACGTCCGTATAAATAATTTCTGTCTTTTTGATTTTTATCTAATGCCACATTCCATTCCTCCATTTTTCTATCTTTTTTCACCAGCGAACATGCTAACGTTAAAACCCTTTCCCAATTTTTGCGATCTTTATATGTTAATGGATTGGACGCCTTAAGCACAGCTCTGTTCACATAATCATGCGGGATTTCGGTTCCATTCCAGATACATGGAATTAATCTTCTCGCAACTTCCGCATACATTTTCTTTCCGTTTGCGTCCGCAATCGCAAGTCCGCCTTTACTTTCTATGCCAAACAGAATCTCTGCTACATCTTTAACACCAACCATTCCGGAAAACGCTATTCTTTCTTTACCTTTCCATTTCTCATGAATCCAGTTGCAGCTCTCATGCCATTTCTTTATATTCTCCAGATATCGCGCAGAATCCAGCGTCATCTCCTCAACCATGGACAATCTTCCCGGTGTGGCCGCATCAAAACCAAGTAAGATCATTGCGGATGTATTATCTACCTTTTTTCCATATCCTCGAAGTGCTTTGTAAAATTTTTCAGCTGTGACTGCATTTCCATCTGATATGGTTTCTTCTTCAGGTTCTTCATCATCCCAGGCATATTCCGATGTAATCATCTCTGTATCTACATTCCATCTTGGCATACACAGTCGATTAGATTCCCATGTAACAACTGCCAACGTATCAAAAAACGTTCCCTGTTTCCGAATGATCCACTTCAATGCATTATGAATTTTCTGAGAGGTTTCATTTCCTACTGCAAAAGCCTCTTCCTTACTTACAAACCGTCCCCGATAAGTAAAATTCTGACTGTCATTTGATGAGATCAGCTTTGCTCCGTCACCTTCATTACGGATTTTTTTGGAATGAAGATAAGAAATAGCCTCCATATTTCCGGTAAGATAGCACAAGCCTTTCTCTTTTTCCCGGGACCGCACATAATTTATATAACAATCCTGAAGTGTTCTGTCTTTCCAGCATTCATCTGTTTTTAATTCAAAAAGATCTGAATTTGACGAACGAATAATAAAACGTACAAATGCTTTCGTCTGCACAATTCCCTGAATATTTTCTTTGTCATCAATCTGATTCTGTTCATCCAATTTTATAATCTTTTTATCAACCAGATCAGAGATCAGAGTATTTTTTTTCAGATATAAATAAATTGCCCGAACCTTCTCATGGCAGTATTCCGATTCTACCCATTCTTTCAGCTGAGAAATATACAGTTCATGACAGATTCCATCATCCTTATAATATTTGGTATAATCTCCTGCAAGATATCTCAGATTATCACACAAAGGATGTGGTTCCTTTCCTGCTGTACGGCTTCCCGATTTTTCTGTAACCGGTATGATTGTCAATTTATCATTAAGATCTACCGGTTCTGCATTCATAAAATTACCATCCTGATCAATAGTTACTGTTATCTGTGCAGTCACAGTAGTATGAAACGGTGGCAAAAGAACGTATGGCATTTCTCCCCGATACTCAATGACACCTATTTTGTCACTGTTTATCTCATACAGATCAATGAGTTCGTTTACCCAGCTCACTCTCCCACCTCCTCACTGGTAAATTCCTTTAAACCTGTGAAATTATCTTTTCCGAAAATTTTACGTTCCATTTCTCTGATATGTCTTTTCTGTGTACATTCTTCCGGTCTTATAAATTCTATAATTCCCCCTTTCTTCATAACCGGTTTCCAGAAACGCACTGTCATTTTACCCTTATCTTCTTCCAAAACAGCTTCATCCGCATATGTTATGCCATGATACATAAAACCGTAATCTACTTCTCCGGTCATCGTATCATAAAAGCTTTCTCCCTCGCCAAATGTACAAGGTTCTTCAAAAGCCTGACACTCTCTTGTTCCAAGGAAAATATCTCTGTGTCCGCCTCGCTTCACCATCCGTTTGGCAATATTATGATGTTTATATTCATTTCTGTCTTCTTCCAGTTCCGGATGATTACAATTCATTTCAAAATGCGCACGCACCTGATAACGAACATCTTTCAGATACGTATAGTATGCAAGCTCATTGCCACCATTATATGCAATCGGGCGGATACCTTTTGTTTCTGTCTGAATCGGATTCATTACTCTTACTGCATCTACGATCCACATGATCGTGGGCTTCCAGTAAATGCTTTCCACAATTCCACGTAAGGCCTCATATGTCGGAATATGATAACTTGTCTTTTCTCCACCGACACGCATAACGGGATCAGAAAAAAGTGCATATGGACCATATACTTCAAATTCTATTGTATTTCTATATTTTTTCATGCTTCTCACCACCTTTACATATTGCAAAAATCCATCTTTGGCTCATCCACAACACCCACTTTTTTATCATAATATCCATCACTCAACACCAGAATCCCTTCACTGGTTTCATATATGGCATTTCCCAGTTTATCTTTTCTGATTTCCGAAATTCCGACCGTATATCTCTGTAATTTTCTCAATATCTTTTTCTTTTCTGTTTCTGTTCGCACTTGTAATAGTTCTTCCAACAACTGATGCGACTCAGTTTCATATGGAACAACAACACTTACTTTATAAGTATCAGAAATCACTTCAAACTCATGTCCTGCTGTCTGGAAAGCCTGCGGAAGTTTTATATGCATTTTTTCTTCATGTTTTCGTCTGTATTGATTCTGACCTGTTTGATTTTTTCCCAACAGATCCACTAAAGTTACAGGCACATTATATATTTCAGCCGGAAATTTCGTTTCTGACTTTCTTAACTGTGTATGATACACTGAATAATAAAATTTTATAGCTATTTCTGAGTCCAATGCATAATTAAACTTTTTCTTATCATGCTTAAAATCATCAAGCACCTTTTGCAAAGCCGCCTGTGCGTTTCTTATTTCTCTCAAATGTTCCAGTTTTTCCGCTTCCCGGGACATCTGCACAATATAAACCGCCCCCATTCTTCCCAGTTCTTTATGTCGGTTGCATCTTCCTGCTGCCTGAATAACATTGTCAAGGCCAGCTTTTGACCGGATTACGCATCCGAAAGAAAAATTCACTCCCGCTTCCACAACCTGTGTACTAACACAAATAATCTTCTTTGATCTTTCTTTTAATGCATTTCTTATTTCTTTCAAAGTATCCAGTTTATGTTGTGGGCACATATTATTGCTCAGATGAAGAATCTCATATTCTTCCGTACAGCTGTCTTCCAGTTTTTGAAATACTTCAAATGCACATTTTGTAGTATTTACAATTACTAAAGTACTTCTATATTCCTCTGTTTTTTCTAATGCAAAATCTCTTAAATCTTCTGTTTCCATCCCTCCGGCGTATCTTTCTGTTTCATCGATAATCTCAACTCGTTTAAAAGCTTTTGCGTATTTTTCAGATTCTCCTGACATCTCCACACACCTGCAGATATTATTTTCTTCAAGAGAAGCCAGTGTCGGCTGTGTAGCAGAACATAATACCACTGTTGTTCCGCAAAATTGAGAAAGAAAATTCACAGCCAGATTAAAAAGTTCTGTGCATTTAACCGGAATTGCCTGCACTTCATCAAATATAATAACGCTGTTGCATAGATTATGCATTCTACGAATACAACTCTTCTGATCAGAAAATAACGTATTTAAAATCTGCACTGCTGTCGTTACAATAATTGGTGAGTCCCAGGTCTCTGTAAGATTTCGATATTTTTCCTCTTCTCCTTCTTCACAGATCACATTACAGTGATGTTCCAATACAACAGAGGGCAATCCCGTTGCTTTTCGAATTTCCTCTGCGTTCTGTTCCAAAATAGATGTGAAGGGGGCTATATAAATAATACGATTTTTTTGTTCTTTCCTCGCATGATAGAGTGCGAATCGAAGACTACTGAGCGTTTTTCCAGCACCAGTTGGCACTGTTAGACGATATAGTTTCTGATTCGTTTCTGCCGCCTTCCGACAGGAGTCAGATATCTCCTGTCGAAAACTGTTCAGCCGATTTCCATTGTCCGGATTATTCTGAATTTCATTTTTCAAATACTGTTCAAAATTATATATACACTTCTGCCATATTTCCTGAGTCTCTTCCTGCGAAATTCTTTTCGATAAAGGGATATTCTGAAAAAAACATGCTGTATCTGTCCAGTCACCATCAATCAGCAAAGACAACGCAATTCTCAGATACATTCCCAGATAAAAATATCTGCTTCCATATTTTTTTCCAGAAGAATCTTGTTTTTTAACAAATTCATTTATATTATTAAAGATTTTTTGATATGACTGAATTGCGTCCTCTCCGGATTTCTTCAACGTTTTTATATCATAAATCCGGAAAAATTTTTCTTTAATGTATGCATACTCAATTTCTTTTTTCAAACGTCGTTCCTGTAAACTCTGGCCATTTTCTAGATTAATACAATCTTCCATTCCATGATGAAAATAAATCAATGTACTGATAAATTCCGAGACAGGCCATTCCTTTATTAATTCAAGCGCAAGTCTTCCACCGGCAGTAGAATGATCCAGTCCATGTTTATGTACCTTATCACCCAACTTCCGAATATTCTTAAAATCATCCTGATTTTTTGTGCCAAGCTTTCCTGCATCATGAAGAATTCCAGCTAATTCTACAAGGTTTTTCAATTCTGAAAGTTCACAGACATTACTTAAAAAAAGAACAACATTTCCTGCGTGTTCCTGCATAGACTGGATTCTTTGTGTTTCATAGTCTACATGGGCCAGTGTACACTCTTCCGTTTCCGGAATACTTATTTCTTTATCTTTCATTCAGTACCCCTTGTGTTATATGCCTATTTTTACAGTATTAAATTTCTATTTTTTATATATTTTTACTATATTTTATCAGGATTATAGCCTTAACGCAAGACATATACCGAAAAAATGTTCGATTTATATATCTGCCTTGCTGCCAAACCGTTAATCATTATTCCCGTGGTAACATCATCAGATTATCTTTCGATGTACTATTCGCCACAGAACGAACATATTTCTCACCCTGTGAACTTACTGCTGGAATAAGATATGGATATGGTGAAATATTTACGGTAATGGTTTTAGGAAATTTTTGCAGATAGTCGTAAACTTCTGATTTCTTCCAGTATGTACTTGTCTGATCTATATAGATAGAATCAATGTCCTGTACATTTCCAGAATTACCACAGTTACGCTTCATTTTGATTTTAATTGCTTTCATGATAAAAGCCTCCTTATGATATTTTTATTGAATCCGCAGATTCATTGTTGTAATGAAAATATCATAGAAAGGGTTTACAAAAATCGAGAAATAATTTAGAATAGATGTGCTGGATGCTATTCAAATTATTTGGATTGCATTTCCTATGATGAGCTACTTAGTATTACCAGTACTAGGTAGCTCTTTTTCATTACAGCTTTACTATACGCTTATTTTTTCCCTTTGTTAATATATCCATATAAACATGCATTTCAACTCACAGACTTCCATCTGACACTAAATAAAGGCTGCAGGAATCACTCATTCCTACAGCCTTTATTATAAACTTTTCTATTTTTCAGCCTTTTTGCCTTTACTCAAACTCGCAAATAAAATTTTGTTACTATACTTTTTAGTATTGGCATTATGGTTCTATTTGGTTTTATATGTGTTCAACTGTCCTAAGTCCATAGGCTGTACTGAACGGTGTTATCAATTTGTTATCAACTAACGGTTATCAATCAATTCCTTTATATTTTTTCATATTCCAAGTACGTTAATATAGCATTAACTCTTTTTTTACGTGCCGACTTTGATCGACTTGCAGATTGCATTGATTGTTGATAGATTACTGTTTGCGGTATCGTTTTATAACTTCGTAAATTTCTATAAAAAATATTCATCTTGTCACATATGTCATCTGCGTTAATTTGATTATTACTTATATACAATGCCAAGTACCATAATGCATATAAATGGCTAACCCCCTCAATATTATATGCAGAATAGTCTATATTCCATTCTTTTAGTAAATTTATATTTTTTTCGAATTTCATCCTTACAGATATGGAACATTCTTCGTCATACTTATCCACAATATCTGCAAATACTTTATCTATTTCATTCTCATTACCGTCAAAAATCGTATTTTCCGCAGTCATTATATATAGCTCAGTTATGAATCCTACATCTTCCATTCTATTTTTATTTAGCTTATACGTTAACTTTGTCATGTATTCATCATTTCTATAGCTAATAATATCATTATATAGCAACGTATCATAATACTGTGCTTTTCTTAATTCCTGCGCATTTAATCTACTTCCTTCTCTGTTTAACCGATCAAATATGCTATCTACAATTTTATAGTCCGGATTTTCTATATATTCTACCGATATTGAATAAGCCCAAAAATCCGAAACTAAAGTCTTTATCTCATCATCTTCTTTTGCTATTTTCTTTATTTCATTAAATGAAAGACCATTTATTATATTATTTCCATATATATCATTTCCAAATTCCTTCGGTAATGGTATCTCATTATTTATAAAACCTATAATCGTAGATAACCTTTGCTTTCCATCAATGACATCGTAATTGGTTATTCCTGTATCTGAATCTATTTTTTGTTCCAAAAAAATAGGAGGAATAGGAAAGTTTTTAAAAATTGTATCAAGTAAAAAAGATTTTTGTTCAATATCCCAAACATTCATGTCTCTCTGATATGGTGGATCAAATCTATATTTTCCCAGTTGATACTGTTCGTAAAAATTAGAAACAGTAATAGATGTAGATTTTCTATAATATCTGTTACTCGCCATCTGCAATATCCTCCACAATTAACTTGCTGTTACTAAAGTGTATATAATTCTTAAATAGACTGGTTAATACAGCCTCCAACGCCGTAGGCGGCTTAGGATTAACAAATCGTACTTCCATTTTATTGTCCAAAGAAAGTAAAATCTCATCAAGTTCATTTCTATCCACATGCCAGTAAGACAATCCGAACATCATCATTTCATCTTTTGAAGTACTTTTACTTACTATTTCATCAATGCCCTTCCGTATATCTTTTATCCAGCCAAATCCAAATCTTTCTGCATCTCCTGCCGGAGGAATTATTGCATTTACTATTGGATAATCTTCTTGTAAATCATACTTTATTTCAAAATCTGTAGAATTTTGTGATATTGATTCAGCGATCAAATCTCTAATATTATATGGACTATATTCTTGAATTTTGATTTTGAAAGAAAAACTAATAGAACCATGTGGTTTAAATAGAATCACATCTGCTTTACTATCATCAAATCCATAAATACTAAAAGGAATATCCGCAAGCTTGAGTAATCGTTCCAAAAACACATCATAATTATAGGTAATAATATATACTTTCTTTTGTCGTAATACACGATTCTTTATGTAATGAATTAATTCAATTTCATCAATTATATTTTTTAAATCCTTTTCAGACACTAACGAATCATAATATATAAATAAATATCTTAAATAAGAAGACAATTCGCTATATGCGTGAATATAAATATTAGAACTATCTCTTTCTTCATTTGGTCTTTTTTCTACTGACAAATTATATACATTTGCACAAGTAATAACATCTGTTACTAATTGTGTTGCCGCTTCATATGACATATATGTTCTAGCACCTAAATTCCATAAATCTGGTGTATATTTTCGTGATAAAAAACCTCTAGTATTTGTTTTTGGATAAAGAACATGTTCCCCCCTTTGAAAATAAATTAGCCAGATCTATCTCCTCTGCTTTTTCCATTTTTTGAACTAAATCAATAGAAAAACCATTTCCCAATACAATATATGAATTTTCCATTTCACTTTTCCTATTTCTTCATTAGTTGACATTCTCAATTATTTAATTAAAGATTCTCGTGATATCCTGATATCGGTTAACTACACGATAAATCTCTATGTATTCGTTGCTGACCTTGTAGATAATCACATAATCTTCCCATATCGCATATTTATAATATGTCCGAAAGCTAACACGTTTGGAAAGATCTGATCCCATTCCCGGAAACATCTGAAGATTCTCAAATTTCCCGTAAATTTCCTTTATGGTCTTTGCCGCATATTCCTCGTTGTCTTCAGCAATGTAATCCCGAATATTCTTCAGATCCTTTGCAACAATCGGGTTAATCCGCAATTTTAACATCTTATTCCCCCACAAGTGCCTTCAGTTCATCCAAATCCAGCCATCCTTCGCCGTCTTTCACTGCTTCTTCGGCTTCCTGCAGCTTCATCAAAAGCTTCTTTTCCGCACGATCACGTTCATAATCTTCAAAATCCATAACCACAAAACGTCCTCTACCATTCTTAGTAAGATATACCGGCTCGCCTTTGTGGCAGTTCTTCAGGACTTCGTTATAATTTCTCAAATCAGATACTGGTAAAATACTTGCCATATTCTTTCAGCTCCTTCCTTGATTTTATATTGTTTCTGCTACTTATATTATACACAAAAAGCTGTAAAATTCAACGTGAACTTTTACAGCTTTATTCAAACTATGCTTTTTCTACCTAAAAGAAGCTGCCCACTACGGACAGCCTCTTCTCTATAATAAGATTTTCATTACTGATATATGTCCACCAGTCCTGTTTTTAACATTGAATCTGAAAACTCATATGCCGCTCCATCACCGTTAAGATTCAGATACATATTATTCAAGTCATTCTCATTTACGATCCATGCCATATTCACCTGTATACTCTCACCAGGTTTTAATGAAGAAATATAGTTTCCTCCATCTCCATAATCCTCTGATATACTGTTGTATGTCATTTCAGCTGTACGTGCAACTCCATCCCATATAACACGATCGTAGTCATCTCCGGACTGTTCTGTCGGATCGTAAATTTGATATGCTCCATCTTCATGGTCCATCAACAGCAATGTACCAATATAAAGCACATGGTTAATTTCTTCATCTGACTTATTGGTATAAGTAACTGTCGCATAGACGAGCTTTTGTTTCACACTTTCTGTTTTTACAATCTCATCCACTGAATCAATGCCATTACCGGACTTAATATAAGACAGCGTATTATTTTCTAAATTTCCATCAGTTCCAACTGCATCAGTCCATTCTTCCGGCACATTATTCTGACCAAGCAGCTGCAGATTGTCCCCCACGTGAACAGCATCAACACAAACTGAAATCTTATCATTTTCAATATAGTTGCCATCTCTGTCTTCACCAGATGCTGATATATCAAACACTTCACCAATCTGATGCATTAGCAATTTATTATCTGCAATGGAAGTCATCACTGCTTCTCCCGATGATTCTTCAGGGGATACCATTTCGCTCCACGTATACAAACCAGCGGTTTCAATCATTGTATCATTTTCAGTGATTACAAGGTTTTCAACCACTTTAATGACATCCTCTTTTGAAATATCATCACCGATATAAACAGTAATTACACGATATACATCTGGGCGAAGGAGGTAAATCCTTTGATTAAAAGATCCATCCTCTGCCAGGTCATTATATTTAAGATATACACCTTCATAATTGCCAAAAGTTCTTTCCTCACAGTCAACAACATTCTTATCTTGCATTACTTTGCTCAAATCATCCTCGTCTAAAAGCACAGATGCAAAGCTGAATCCTCCGGTTCGATCATGCTCAGGATAGGAGATAAGTTCTGCCATCTCTTCCGTTCTATAAATGGAAAATCCAATCGCTGCGGCTGCTTCCTGTGCTGTCCCCTCACCGCCGTGTATATATCGGTTTACCTGCTCGCAACCGCCGTAGTCACCTTCAAGGGCAAACGCCCTAACACCATTATTTTTTACCATCAGCTTGAACACTTCCAGCTTCAACTGCTGAAATTCTGCATTTCCGTGAGTAGCTTCTCCCAATGCAATTATTTTTGCACTTTCAGGCACAGTTATATTTTCCACGGGTTCAGCATAAGCTAAAAACTCTTCTGGATTCACATTTTCTCCTGTGCCAAAACCTCCAAAACGCATAAATACAAGTGCCGCTAAAGCCATAACACCTAATAATCCAAAAACGATATATCTTATCTTAAATCTTCTTGTCTTTTTATTCTTCATATCTGATAGACCTTTCCTTTATAGTGAATCAGTTGTCTTACATCCGTTTTACACGCTTATTGTACTTCACGTAATAGTTCTTCTGCCGTAGTGTTGAACAATTTTGCAAGTGTAAGCAGATTGGAAGTGCTTGGGTCAGATGCTCCGGTCTCCCATTTAGAGACAGCCTGCCTGCTTACGCCGATAGATTCTGCAACAAACTCCTGCGTCATCTTACACTCTTCACGATGCTGCTTCAAAACCTCACCGAGAGATTTCTTGATGCTGGACTTTTCTTTTCTGACATTGCCTGATTTAACATATCTACTCAATGCTCTTATGAGGAAAATTCCCACAGTGATAAATGCCGCTATCACCGCCACCCCGATTAGCAGTACAATACCAAAAACAATAACTCCTAAAAAATCATATTTCACTTAATTACCTCCTTTCGTGACTTCATGATAGCGAAATTTCATGGTTGCTACCACCAACTATCACGATATTTCTTTGGTTGCGAACGGTTGCGGAACTAAAATAACACTTTTTTATGTAAAAGGCATATATGTAAATTAATAAAACGACAACTTCCGATTTTTGAGTTTGACGCACGGTCTGCCCCTTTGACCACGGATGCACGATGAAGGCAGCCGTCCACACCACCGCCCAAAAGAGAACTGTTGGCAGCATTGACGATTGCGTCAACGCTTATTTTTGTAATATCGTTTCTGATAATCTGCATCTTCTCTCAATGCCAGTGCCACCGGTTTTGACCGGGAGGAGGGTTGACCCCTGACCTCTTTTTAAGTTAAAGAGAAAACTGC
>OGOM01001572.1_pt1 | contig 16381 bp, 14 predicted proteins | sample 1552681 | NCBI WGS metagenome assembly OGOM01 (sample SAMEA2580188, study PRJEB22360) | human gut metagenome | biome: human gut; feature: human-associated habitat; material: faeces | place: Denmark | collected 2008/2010 | reverse complement strand
TTTATACCTTCAATCGGGAAGAAAAAGGGGAGCCCCATCTTCTCGCCGCCGCTTAATTTCCGGCAGGACTTGTCCCATTCGGAAGCGGGAAACAAGTAACGGTTCAGGATGATCTTTATTTCATGTTCCGGCAGATTGCGGTTGTTGAAAGCGTAAACCTGTTCAAGGACACTGTTCCGGTCGTCGATGATAGAATACTCCTGATTCAGATAAACATAAGAAAAATCTGCCCGTGTGAGTGTTCCTGTCTGTGGCTGAAGTTGTCCGGTGATGATTTTCAAGAGAGTAGTCTTTCCGCTGCCGTTGGTCCCTTCTATGCGGAGGCGGTCGCCACTCTTTAACTGAAAACTGACGGGAGTTTGCCAAAGCAGTTGTTCCGGCAGGTTATTTTCGGAAGGTTCGTTATCGCTTTGGCTATCGCTGTCGTTCGGAGCAGAATGATAACCGAAGTTGATATCCTTTGCCGTAATTAACGTTTTTCCGGTGTGCAGGGAAGAACCGTTGAAATCTGTTTTAAGCGCAGCCGTTGGAGAGAGAGAACCCCGGAGTTGGTTACGTTCTTCTGTCAGTTTGTCGGCTTTCTCCTGATGCACGCTGTTAAGTTTGCCGGTACTTTTTTCTGATTTTCCCTGCAATGCATTTAGTACAATGCGCGGAACACCTCTTTTAATATTAGCTTTCTCACCGCGTACATTCTGTTTGTCTCTTCGTTCGGCTGTTTCACGGGCTACCTTGCGTGCTATCCGCAGTGCTTTTTCTTTTTCTTCGATACGCTGTTGTAAGGCTTCCCGCATCAGAGTTTTCTGTTCTTTGTAGAATTCGTAGTTTCCGCCATAATAAGTGAGTTGATGTTTCTCCAATTCACATATTTCGGGAAGAAGATTGAGCAGGGTACGGTCATGGCTCACGACCAACAACGTAGAGTGACATTTCTCTACCCAGTCATACAAACGTTGTCGGCCCGACGAATCAAGATGATTGGTCGGTTCGTCCATGAGTATGACAGAGGGATTATGAATATCCATACCTGCCAGAAAAACACGGGTCTTTTCTCCGCCGCTAAGCAAATGCATTGGGTAGGACAGGGGAAACTGCCCTAATCCCCATGAGTCAAGAGCGGCAATGGAACGTTCTTCGATATTCCAATCATCGTCCAACTGGTTAAAATTCTCCGTTGAGGCATCTCCTGTCAGGATAGCTTGCAGGGCTTGTTGCTTGCGGTCTATCCGCAAGGCTTGGGCAATGGTCAGCGAATCATATTGTCCGAAATGTTGGGGGATGTAATAAATGTCGTCCGGGCGGACAATAACGCCGGAAGACGGCGATAGTTGTCCGGCAATAATTTGCAGCAGGGTAGATTTCCCGCAGCCGTTATTACCGACTAATCCCAGTTTCTGTCCTTTACTAATGGCAAAGTTGAGGTCACTGAATAATACTTCTTTATCCGGGTGGATATAGCTGATTTGTTGAATACTTATAGGCATGGTTGTCTATTGGGTTTGAAGTGAAAGAAATAGTGAAAGATAATCACGGGGCAGGGGGCGACAAACACAATACCGGCTAAACAACACGGATTCCGTGATGCTTAACAACGAGGAAAAAGCATATAAGAAAAGTGATGTTTACTTAGAAGTGTTGTCTTACTTGGAAATTCTCATTGCGGTAAGTATATAGTTTAACTTGGGCGCAAAGATAGTACTTTTGGGGAAGAATCCTATTCTATTTCAGTAGAAAAGTTATTTCAGAGGCTCCATTTACTCAATTCAGACCTTCTGTTCTGCTGAATCAGAATCTTTGTCTGCCCTGTTTAGAGGCTCTGTTTCGGTAGTCCGGAACGTGAATGGAGAAGTTTTTCTGAGTTAACGACAAAGTTCTGAGCATTAGGGACTAAAGTTTCTTTCTATTGGTGGTAATCTATAAACGCAACTTGTATTTATAAAAATGAAGCTTTCATTTATAAAAACGCAGGTTGCATTTATAAAAACAAAAGCTTCGTTTATAGTTTATTGTTAGGGTCTGATAAGTTTAGTATTCGTCCGGGATAAGTTTGTGAGTAGGCAAGAGGAAGTTTATTGCTAATCAACTGGTTTATAGTCTATATCTTCCTTTATTTCTTTACCATTCTATTTCTTATATATCGAACAATTCATTCAAGCCTTCACTCATACTAGGATGCGTAAAGATGAAATCCCGCAGGAATGTATAATGTTGTCCTGTTTTCATCGCCATGGCAACGATATTGATTATTTCCGGGGCTTCGGCGCAAAACAGTGTACACCCCATGATCTTTCCGCTATGGTCGTTTACAATTGCTTTCAGCATGCCGTCTGTCTGTTTCAACGTGCGCGAACGTACCACAGAAGTAGCCGGCAAACGGGAAACCTTAAAAGAATATCCTCTTTTCAGTGCTTCTTCTTCGGTAAGTCCGATATGAGCCAACGGCGGGTCGATAAATACGGCATAAGGAACAGGGTCACGATCTCCGATGTCCCGTTTCTTGTCTCCGAAAAGCTGGTCGCGGATGATCCGGAAATCATCTAATGAGAGATAGGTAAACTGCGGTCCGCCTTTCACATCACCCATTGCCCAAACGTGAGGGACGGTTGTGCGTAACTGGTCATTCACCACGATAGCCCCGTGAGCATCCACCCCTATACCTGCTGCTTGCAGGTTCAACCCTTCAATCATAGGCTTTCGCCCGGTTGCGATAAGGATAGCGTCACCGTCTACAAAATAAGGAGTGCCGTCGGATACGTCCGAATAAGTCAGCGTCACACCGTCATTCGTATCATGGATAGACTGTGCACGGGCATTCAGATGAATCTCTATCCCTTTCTTTTCCAACACCTCTTTCACGCTGTTCGCTATATCCTGGTCGTTGCGGGGCATGAACCGGTTGCCTCCTTCGAGAAGGGTAACTTTGCTCCCGAACTCGGCATACATCGAAGCAAATTCCAGTCCGATATATCCTCCGCCCACGATAATCAGGTGTTGAGGCAGCACGTTCAAGTCCAAAAGAGTAGTGCTGGTATATACTTTCTGACTCTCCTTAATCCCGTCTATTGCCGGAATAATCGGTGTGGAACCCGTATTGATGAAGATTTCTTTCCCTTGCAGTTCGATATCCCCTTCTGGCAGCGCCACCTTGATGATATTAGCCGAAACGAAAGAACCTTCTCCCGTGTAGACCGTTACATTGGGACGTTTGCTTAACCTTTCATAATTATTGTTTCTTAAGAAAGACGTCAGTCTGTTTTTCCGGCCGATAGCCTGTTTGTATAAGTTCGCCTGTTTCGGATAATCATCGTGATAGAGCAAGGCGGCAATGCCGGCTTCGTGCACGAGCGTTTTCGTCGGGATACAGGCGATGTTGGGACACGTTCCTCCATACATCATGCTTGAACGTTCCACGACGGCAACTTGCCAGCCGCGGTTTGAAAGTTCGGCAGCAAGAGTCTTTCCTGCTTTGCCGAACCCTATAATGATTGCATCATATTGTTTCATAACTTCTTTCATTAACGATTAATATTCAACTATATAACAGTGAGATGAATTATTTGTTTTCGTCGTTTCGAGAAGTTAAGGAATTCAAAAGTAGTGAGGTTAGTCTTTTTTCAATGTTTTGAGTACACGTTGTGACGAGTCGGATAGAAGCACTACTGCACCTGCCAGTATGACGATATCTTTAATCACCAGCCGTCCTGCACCGGACAGTAACGGGAAACCGAATTCTCCGCTCCCCAGGTTGGGTACCCAGACCTCCGGCGTGGTGACGAGGAACGAAAGTGTACCGAGCGTCATGATGATAGCGAGCGAATCGCCCACCAGTCCCACTTTGGGGAAGAAGATGCCCAAGAACACCAGAATACCGATACTCATGATAAGCGCTCCCAGTCCGTAGGAGAAAGTATATGTGTTGTTCGCTTCGTGCCATGCACGGTTTTCGGGTACCAGAGCACCTTCCGGATTCTTGAAGTTTTTGTACTCCGGCGCTTCCTTTGCATAAAAGAAGCTCATGAACGGGCTGTTGGCTACAAACGGAACAATCCCGTCGGCTTCGTAGTGGAAATACTTCAGCCCGCCTATCCATACGAATACGACTAGAATGGCTACACGGATAAACTTGGTACCAAAATTTCTCAGACTTGATGTGAAGGTCAGTAATGCGATAAATTTTTCTTTCATATTGTTGTCGTTTATGAGTTTAACTTACACCGCAAAGGTCGCGCTTTCCTCATAACCTCCAAATGGCAATACTGCCGCATTACTTATCAATTCTTCCCAATCTGCTCATTTCTGAACTGCACGGCACTCTGTCCCGTCATGTTTTTGAAGAAACGGCTGAAAGAAGCCTGATCTTCAAACCCCAGAATATCGGCTATTTCTTTGGCACTTTTACTGCTGTACAGCAGCAGGCGTTTCGCTTCCGCTTCCACCCGTTCATGAATCACACGGAGTGGGGAAGGCAGTTTGCACGTAGAAAAGATATTCGACAGGGTTTTGGGTGATTTGTGCAACATATCGGCATAGTCCTGCACCTGTTTCTTAGTCTTGTAATACTCGTCCACCAGATTGTAGTATTGGCGGACAATCTCGAAGCCGGATTCCTTTTCCCGTGTAATGTCCAACCGGTGACGGGCTATCCGGGTACATTGGATGATAAACCTTTTAAGAAGGATGCGCAGCATTTCTTCCTGAAGGCTGTCCGAAACGGTGAATTCGTTTTCCATGGCTACGGTGATATCGTTCAGTTGCCGGCGTTCCTGCTCGTTGAGGGTGAAGCGGACAAGGTGGGACGAACCGTTGAAGAGGAAACCGCTGCACGACACCTCATGGTCATTGCCGTAGATGCAATAGAAATTACTGTTGAACAGTAAAGTTGTATATTCCCCGTCGATTGATTTGAACTCAAGATGTTGCAGGTGTGTCAGTGAAATCACATCATCCTGCGACATCAGCATTTCCTGGTGGTCGATTTCCACCGTGATACTTCCCTTGCGCACCCATATAAACTTGTAGAGTCCTTTTTCTTTTTGCAGTGTCTTCTCTGTCTGATAAGAATCCGTAAGCGCGAGTGTTCCTTTAAGTTTTGTGTGATATTGTTGCAGCATAATTAATCCTCCATAGCTGATGCGTCAAATGATAACGGCAGTAAGTCGCCTATACTTTTAATTTCGTAGATGCATTCTTTGCCGTAAAGCAGAATGCGGATCGGTTGCCCGTAGCGTTTCTCCGTTTCGAGAATCACCTGGCGGCAGGCACCGCAGGGAGGAATCGGATTATCAATAAAGTCTTTCTCCGTTCTGGCGGCGATAGCAAGTGTGATGACGGGCTGGTCGGGGTATCGGGAGTTGGCATAGAACAGTGTGGTACGTTCCGCGCAGAGTCCCGACGGATATGCGGCATTTTCCTGATTCGTGCCGGACACCACAGTTCCATCGCCCAGCAGTGCGGCTGCACCCACCGAGAAATGCGAATAAGGGACATAGCTGCGTGCGGTTGCTTCCTTGGCAGTGGTCACAAGAGCCCGGTCGGCCTCATTCAACTCATCATATTGATATACTTTAATAATTGCGGTAATTGTGAGGTCTCTCATATACGTTAGGGGATTGGTTTCTACAATTAATGTTACAAAGTTAGGAAAGAGATTGATAATCCCAATTATTTTTCAGATTTTTGTGCCTTATAATCCACATCTGAAATAAAATGGAGAACAAACTGTATAGACTGGTCTTTTTTACTATGGTTTTCTTCTTTGCAGTAGGAGCGCAGGCGCAACGAAGAAATTCCCGTTACGTAGAATATATAAATAAGTATAGTGATCTGGCTGTGGAGCAGATGAAGCTTCATAAGATTCCGGCTAGTATAACGCTGGCGCAGGGATTGTTGGAAAGCGGAGCCGGATATAGCCAGTTGGCACGCAAGAGCAACAACCATTTTGGTATCAAGTGCGGCGGCAGTTGGCGGGGGCGTAGTGTCCGCCATGATGACGATGCGCGTAATGAGTGTTTCCGTGCGTACAGTAATCCGCGTGATTCGTACGAAGACCACTCTGAGTTTCTGAGACGCGGAGCCCGCTATGCCTTTCTTTTCAAACTGGATATTACAGACTATAAAGGTTGGGCACGGGGATTGAAGAAAGCCGGATATGCCACCGACCCTTCTTATGCCAACCGTCTGATTACTATCATCGAAGATTATGACCTGTATAAGTACGACCGTAAGGGTGTCTACTCCGAACGTAAGCTAAGGAAAAACCCCTGGTTGATGAATCCGCATCAGATTTACATAGCCAATGATATCGCCTATGTTGTCGCCCGCCACGGAGATACTTTCCAGGATTTGGGCAAGGAATTAGGCATCAGTTGGAAGAAACTTGTGAAGTATAACGACTTGCATCGTGAATATACCTTAATGGAAGGAGACATCATCTATCTGAAATCCAAAAAGAAGAAAGCCTCCAAACCTCATACTGTATATGTGGTGAGGGACGGTGATTCCATGCATGGCATTTCCCAGAAATACGGTATCCGGCTCAAAAACCTGTATAAGATGAATCGTAAGGACGGTGATTATGTCCCCGAAGTGGGCGACCGCCTGCGTCTTCGTTAGGCAGCTTTGAACACGCTTCTTTTCCTTTTTGTAAAAGTTGGACAAAAGGAAAACTAAATGACTCATCCGGATGTTATTATTAGGATAAAACATGATTGGAGTATGAGTCTAAATATTGCAAAAGTTGACAAGAAGCGTGTCGTCATAGTAGGCGGTGGTTTCGGTGGCCTGAAGTTAGCTAATAAGCTGAAGAAATCAGGCTTTCAGGTGGTATTGATTGATAAGAATAATTATCATCAGTTTCCCCCGTTGATTTATCAGGTGGCTTCGGCGGGTATGGAACCTACTTCCATTTCGTTCCCTTTCCGTAAAATTTTCCAGCACCGGAAAGACTTTTATTTCCGAATGGCGGAAGTACGCGCCATTTTCCCGGAAAAGAACATGATACAGACTTCCATTGGGAAAGCCGAATACGATTACCTCGTCTTGGCGGCAGGCACTACCACCAACTTTTTCGGTAATAAGCATATCGAAGAAGAGGCCATGCCGATGAAGAACGTCTCCGAAGCCATGGGACTGCGGAATGCTCTTTTGGCTAATCTCGAACGGGCGCTGACCTGCTCAACCAAACAGGAACAACAGGAACTGCTGAATATCGTCATTGTAGGCGGAGGAGCCACAGGCGTAGAAGTGGCCGGTGTACTTTCGGAAATGAAGAAGTTTGTACTGCCGAACGATTATCCCGATATGCCGGCTAGCCTGATGCATGTCTATCTGGTGGAAGCCGGACCACGACTGCTTGCCGGAATGTCGGAGGATTCATCCGCTCATGCGGAAAAATTCCTTCGTGAAATGGGAGTGAACATATTGCTGAACAAGCGTGTGGTCGACTATCGCGATCATAAGGTAATGCTAGAAGACGGTAGCGAGATTGCCACCCGTACCTTTATTTGGGTGAGTGGTGTGACTGGTGTTACTTTCGGAAACATGGATGCTTCGTTGATAGGGCGTGGCGGACGTATTAAAGTCGATGAATTTAACCGGGTGGAGGGAATGAAGAACGTCTTTGCCATTGGTGACCAATGTGTGCAGTTTTCTGATAAAGACTACCCCAACGGACATCCTCAACTGGCACAAGTCGCTATCCAGCAGGGTGAACTCCTGGCAAAGAATCTGATGCGCCTTGAAAAAGGAGAGGAGATGAAACCTTTCCATTACCGGAATCTCGGCTCAATGGCAACTGTCGGTCGTAACCGTGCCGTGGCGGAATTTAGTAAGATAAAGACGCAAGGTTGGTTTGCCTGGGTGTTGTGGCTGGTAGTTCATTTGCGTTCTATTCTTGGCGTGCGCAACAAGGTGGTGGTACTACTTAACTGGATATGGAACTATTTCACTTACGACCAGTCCATGCGTATGATTGTCTATGCCCGGAAAGCAAAGGAGATTCGTGACAGGGAGGTCGTTGAAGCGACTACCCACTTAGGAAAAGACCTGCTGCACGAACCGCAACAAAGCGGACAGGAAAAAGCATAATGTCGTCTTATGCGGCACACCGTTCTGTTTCTGAACGGTAAATTCGTACAGGGTGTTCGATTTCGGACACCCTTTCTTTTGGGCTACATTCTCTATTTCAGTAGTTTATGATTCTGGCACGGATTTGGTATATATAAGTTCCGAATGAATATAATACATGATAAAATCATAAACAATCAGATATGGACAGAGAAATTCCTAAGGAAGTTCGTCAGAAAGAACGTAATAAGAAAATCATTCGTTATTCGGCCATAGGGGTGGCAGGAGTTATTGTTGTCAGTGTACTCATCTCTTTGATGAGAGTGGGAGTAGAAGAAAAAGATCTTGTGTTCTCTACAGTCGACAAAGGAGTGATCGAAGTCAGTGTCAGCGCGTCGGGAAAGGTGGTTCCTGCTTTTGAAGAGATAATCAATTCGCCTATTAACTCCCGTATCCTTGAAATCTATAAAAAAGGAGGCGATAGCGTGGAGATAGGCACTCCGATTTTGAAACTCGATCTTCAAAGTACGGAAACACAATACCAGAAACTGTTGGATGAAGAACAAATGCGTCGTTATAAACTTGACCAGCTTCGTGTCAACAGCCAGACCAAACTTTCCGATATGGCGATGCAGATCAAGGTTTCAGCCATGAAACTTAGCCGGATGAAGGTGGAACTGCGGAACGAACATTATTTGGACAGTCTCGGGGCAGGAACAACGGATAAAGTCCGTCAGGCGGAACTAAGCTATAATGTTGCCCAGCTCGAATACGAACAACTTCAACAGCAGTTTAAAAATGAACAGGAAGTGACCGCCGCAGAGTTGAAGGTGCAGGAACTTGATTTCAATATCTTCCGTAAGAGTCTGGCGGAGATGAAGCGTACGTTTGAGGATGCGCAAATACGTTCTCCCCGAAAAGCTATCCTTACCTTTATTAATAATCAGATTGGTGCACAGATTTCGCAGGGCGAACAAGTGGCAGTCATCTCCGATTTGAGTCATTTCAAAGTGGAAGGCGAGATTGCCGATACGTACGGCGACCGTGTGTCGGCAGGGGGAAAAGCGATTGTGAAAATCGGCAGTGATAAATTGGAAGGAACTGTCAGCAGTGTGACACCGCTTTCCAAGAATGGGGTGATCTCTTTCAGCGTACAGTTGAAGGAGGATAACCACCGCCGTCTGCGTTCCGGATTGAAGACGGATGTCTATGTGATGAATGCCGTGAAAGAAGATGTGATGCGTATTGCCAATGGCTCTTTCTATGTGGGACGCGGTGAATATGAACTGTTTGTCTGCGATTCGGATAGCGAACTGGTCAAACGTAAAGTACAGTTGGGCGATTCCAACTTTGAATATGTAGAAGTGCTGAGCGGGTTGAGACCGGGCGACAGGGTAGTGGTGAGCGATATGAACTCCTATAAAAACAAGAATAAACTGAAACTAAAATAAGGTAGAAGATATGGTTGTCAGGGTATATTTGAAACAAGCGTGGAACTTAATGAAGCAGAATCCGCTTTTCAGCACGCTCTATATTGTAGGAACAGGGATTTCTATCGTTATGACAATGGTAATAGCTATTGTGTATTATGTGCGGTTGGCTCCTGTTTATCCGGAGACGAACAGGATGCGTACATTGGTGGTGAAATCCGCTAAAATGACAAACGATGAGAGTACTCATTCTTCCAATATCAGTTATGCAATGTTGAAAGACTGGTTCTACTCGTTGGAAAGTGCGGAAGTAAGTACCGGAGTGTCTGGTACAAGTTATGCCCGGGTGACAAACGACAAAGAAGAAATTCCGACTTATGCAAGGTATACGGACGAGAACTTTTTCCGTGTCTTTCCTTTGGTCTTTCTGGAGGGGAAGCCATTTACTGAGGCCGATCGCCGTAGCGGTATTCATAATGTAGTACTGACAGATAGTTATGCACAGCAGCTTTTCGGAACAACTAAGGGAGTGGTCGGTAAAAACTTCTTAATGGATTATACCAATGTAAAAGTGGTGGGTGTTGTGAAAAGTGGCAGTTTTCTTACACCGGACTCGTATGCCCAAGTTTATCTTCCTTATAGTTGTCGCGATGGCTATGATGATGAAAGAAGCCATTGGGCGTTGGGAGGTTATCGTGTCTACATTTTGATGAAGGAATCGAAAAGTGTCACAGATGTACAAGATGAAGTACTGGAACTTGTCCGTAAATTTAATGTATCGGATATGGGTGACGGGTGGAAGCTGGATTTAGTGGGACAACCCGAACTTTATTGGCATAGCACTTTCCGCCTCAGGAATAATGTCGATGTCGACTGGGGCAGGGTGATATGGATGTTTGTAGGTATCTTTATGGTATTACTTTTTGTTCCCGCTTTCAATTTGAGCGGCATGATTTCTGCCCGTATGGAACGCCAGTTACCGGATTTGGGTATACGTAAGGCGTTTGGTGCTTCCCGCAGGCGGTTATTGGTACAGATTATCTGGGAAAATCTACTCCTTACAGGCTTGGGAACTCTTCTCGGATTGGTAATAGCTTGGATTGTACTTGCTTTGTCGGGATATGAGATATTCAGTTTATTCGAAGTCTTTCCTAAGTTTCCTCCTAAAGGAGTGAATTTGGGAATGGGAATTGATATGTTTTTTGCTCCGTTAATCTTTGTGGCAGCGGCTCTGTTCTGTTTATTACTGAATCTGATATCAGCGTTAATACCCGCATGGAATGCATTACGCCATCCGATAGTTGAATCTTTGAATGAGCAGAAATAGGGTTATCACCTTATATATAATAGAATTAGATCATTATGTTGAAACTGATACTGAAAAATCTTTGGGCACGGCGAGTCCGGAATGCGTGGTTGCTTGCCGAACTGATACTGGTCACTGTTCTGACCTGGTATATCACTGATCCTCTCTTTGTGTTAAGTTATAATCAGACGTTGCCTTTAGGATACGAACCGGACGGGTTGCTGATTGCTCCTATCCGCAGTTTGCCTTCCACTGCTCCTGATTATAATAAGGAAGAAGCGGATTCTCTTCATACAATGGAAAATATGCATCGTATGTTACGTAAGTTGCGTGATTATCCCGGTGTACAGAATGCTGCTCCTTTGGTGACTTTTGCTTTTCCGGGTTCGGGAGGGAGTTCGTATAATACTTATGCATACGATACATTGGCAATACCGGCGTCCATATCCTACTTTATACCCCATACCGGATTCTTTGAGACTTTTGGTTTCAAAACCTTTGAAGGAAAGACATTGGGAGAATTGGACAATATGGATTATCAGAGAAATGATCTTGTTGTATCTGCTGATTTGTTGCAGATCCTTCCGAAGGTCGGCCGATTGACCGGAAAACGACTGTTTTATAATAGCGATGACGATGAGAAGGATACAACTTTTTTCTCAATAAAAGGAGTCGTGGAGAAAGTGCGTTCCCGTAATTATGAACAAGGTATGTATTCTTTCTTTGAACCGCAATTGAATGTTCGTTCGAAAGAAGTATGGAACGGGGGATCTTTTTTGATTCGTCTGCAACCGGATGTGTCCGAGCAACGTTTTCTGCATGACTTCCGTACTTGGGCATACAGTAATCTGAAAGCCGGTAATCTTTATATACGGGAGGTCTCTACTTACAAGGAACAATTGGATTACTTGGAATATGGCTCCGGTGTTACCAATAAATACCGGATGAATATAATATTAGCGGTTTTCTTTCTTATTAATCTGGCGTTAGGAGTCACCGGTGCTTTCTGGCTCCAAACTCGTAGCCGCCGTGAAGAAGTGGGAATTATGTTGAGCTATGGGGCAGCACCGGGTAATATATGCAGGCTATTAATGGGAGAAGCTGCTATATTGGCTTCGTTTGCCTGGTTGGTGGGGTGTCTGATTTATTTGCAGTATGGACTGGCAGAAGGCAACTGGTATGAACAGGGCTATGTCGTGCCTTCACTTTGGATTAACAATTTCTGGCTGCATTATATAGTAGTGTCACTTATAGTTTATATCATTATTATCGTTGTGGTGTTGCTCGGAGTCTTTATTCCGGCTTACAAGATAAGCAGGATTCCTCCCACCGAAGCCTTGCGTGATGAATAAATGATGAAAGATACGACCGGAAAAAGAGAAAGACAGATTATAATAATAACGATTTAAATACTTACGACTGTGATTAAATTAGTTGGCATTAATAAGATTTATCGCACCAATGAGATTGAAACGGTAGCGTTGGAAAATGTGAATCTGACGGTAGAACGTGGAGAATTCCTAAGTATAATGGGACCTTCCGGGTGCGGAAAATCTACATTGTTGAATATAATGGGATTACTTGACGCACCTACCATGGGAATAGTGGAAATCAATGGAATACGTACCGAAGGAATGAAAGACAAAGAATTGGCAATTTTTCGTAATAAAACGCTTGGTTTTGTGTTTCAGTCTTTTCATCTGATTAATTCGTTAAATGTGACGGATAATGTGGAGTTGCCTTTACTTTATCGCCGTGTTGGCAGTAGTGAGCGAAAGCGGTTGGCGCAAGAGGTATTGGAAAAAGTAGGGTTAAGCCATCGTATGAGACATTTTCCTACACAACTTTCCGGTGGGCAGTGCCAACGTGTAGCTATTGCCCGTGCTATTATCGGTAATCCCGAAATAATCCTTGCCGATGAGCCGACAGGTAACTTGGATTCAAGGATGGGAGCCGAAGTCATGGAACTGCTTCACCGACTGAATAAAGAAGACGGACGCACCATCGTCATGGTTACCCATAATGAAGAACAGGCGAAGCAGACTTCGCGTACCATTCGTTTCTTTGACGGACGACAAGTGCAGTAGAACCTGCGTTTTATACATGAAACTAAATAGAAAAACAGATTGATACATCTCTAAATTAAAAACCACCATGACAAAGAATATTTTTATCGTTGCGATAGCTGTCCTGTTAAGTGTTGCTTTTTGTTCGCTATCGGCACAAAATGTGAGTAAAGATTATAATGTAGGCGACTTTTCTGCCATCAACCTGCAATCTGTCGGAAATATTATTTTCGCTCAATCGGCAGAATGTACCTGCCGTTTGGAAGGGCCTTCCGAATTTGTAGAGAAAACCCGGGTAACGGTGAAGAACGGTACACTGGTTATCGATTATAAAGAGAAGAACGTAAAGAATGTCAAGAATCTGATTTTTTACATCACTGCTCCCGATTTGAGTAAAGTGAAAATCGACGGGGTAGGGAACTTTGATGCAAAGGAAAAATTGAATCTTAAAAATATAGCTTTCGAACTTGACGGAGTGGGAAATTGCAACGTGAAAAATCTTCATTGCGATGAACTGAAACTCGATGTCGACGGAGTAGGCAATATGAAAATGAATGTTGACTGTGGCCTTATCAAGGCTAAAGTGGATGGAGTAGGTAATATCACTTTATCGGGTAAGGCTGATACTGCTTTCTTTAAAAAGGATGGTGTTGGTAAAATCAATCACAAAAACCTGAAATGTAAGGATATAACAAAGAAGGGATGGAATTTCTAATATGGAACGTTCTTTGACGAACTTCTGTGGAACCTAATCGAAGAAGAATAAAAAAGACGAGTAAGAAATATACTGAACTCTATACTGGTAACGATCATGATAAAACTCTATTTTAAACAAGCATTCCATCTGTTGGGAGAAAATAAACTGCTTTCATCTATTTCCATTATTGGTACAGCTTTGGCTATTGCTATGATAATGGTAATTGTGATTACTTTACGTGCGACTATTGCTCCCTTTGCACCGGAAACCCATCGTGACCGGATGCTTATTTTCCGGTTTGCCGGACTTCAAAGTAAGTCCAACGTGAATTGGCAAAGCAATGGCCCTATCGGATACAATACGGCAAAGGCTTGTTTCAAAGCAATGACAATTCCCGAAGTTGTTTCCATAACCAATATCTGGCAGGAAACAATGCTGGCTGCTAAACCGGCAGGTGAGATGGAAAGTTGTAGTGTGTTGCAAACAGACGATGCTTTCTGGAAAATATTTGAATTTGAGTTTCTATCCGGTAAACCGTATGATAATGCCGATTTTGATGCCGGAGCAGCAAAAGCTGTGATTTCCGAAGATATGGCTCGCCGTTTGTTCGGAACATCAGAAGTGGTTGGAAAAACATTCCTTCTGAATCATTCGGCTTATATTGTTTGCGGAGTGGTACGTCCGGTCTCTAAACTGGCGAAGTACGCCTATGCGCAAGTTTGGATTCCTTTGAGTTCAACAAGTGCCTTCACAGCCTCCTGGGGCGATGACAATATCATGGGTATGACTGCCGTCTATATACTGGCTAAATCGAGAGACGATTTTCCGGCTATTCGTCAGGAGGCAGACCGCTTGCGGGCTATCTTTATGGCAGGGCGCTCCCATTTCGACTTCTTTTATCCTATTTTCGGATTTACTCTATCGCGGACAGCCTGATACTTATTTCGTAGCCGCGCAACGCTATTCCGCCAACAATCCTCCTGCTGTGAAAGAAGCAGTACGGCAATACATACTGACATTACTTGTCTTATTGATTGTTCCTGCCGTCAACTTATCCGGACTTACTTTGTCACGCATGCGTAAGCGTATCTCCGAAATAGGAGTGCGAAAAGCCTTTGGTGCCCCCAGACGGGAGCTTATGATGCAGGTACTATCCGAAAATATGCTTTATTCCCTGTTCGGAGGAATTCTCGGACTGGTATTAAGTTATGTCGCCGCTTTCCTTTTGGGAGGAATGCTTTTCTCCGTAGACTTTGTATCCAATGGGGTGGAAGATTTGCGGACCATGTGTGTCGACTTACTGTTCGATCCTACCGTATTCCTGCTGGCATTTCTGGCTTGCTTCCTACTCAATTTATTAAGTGCCGCCATTCCGGCATGGAGAGTAACTCGCACCAATATTGTGGATGCCATCAACGAAAGATAATTCTTCAACTCATCTAAATTCTAAAGAAAATGCAACTATTAAAACAAATATGGAACGAGCGCCGGTCAAACGGATGGTTATGGTCAGAACTATTAATTGTTTTTGTGGTCCTGTGGTATGTGGTCGACTGGACGTATGTGACAGCGCGTACTTATTACGAACCGGTAGGATTTGATATTACCGATACGTATTATTTGGAGCTAAGCCTGAAAAACGACAAGAGTAATTATTATCTTTCGAAAGAGCAAAAGAGTACATCTTTAGGACAAGATATTATCGAGTTAACCAATCGTCTCCGGAGATTGCCGGAAGTGGAGGCCGTTTCAATATCCAATAATGCGCGTCCCTATATCGGGAGTAATTCCGGTAGTATGTTACGTATCGATACATTGGTTAGTAATCCGCTACGACGTTCGGTAACCCCTGACTTTTTTCAGGTCTTCCGTTATCAAAGTGCTGATGGGCGTGGTTATCAGCCGTTGGTGCAAGCTTTAAAGAATGGCAATGTCGTTGTTGGTGAAAATTTCTGGCCCAAAGATTATAAAGGCGATCGTACGCTGTTGGGTAAAGAAATGGTCGATGTGGATGATTCTACGAAAGTGTACAAGATAGGGGGAGTTTCGAAGAAGGTGCGTTACAATGACTTTTGGCCTAACTACAGTGATCGGTATGTAGCCATTGAATTTCCTGAAAAGATAATGGTCGAACTTGACGATGAACTTTATCCTTCGAGTGTAGAAGTTTGTCTGCGGGTGAAACCGGGGACTTCCAGAGACTTTGCGGAACATTTGATGAAATTGTCCGCCAACCAGTTGAGTGTCGGTAACTTATTCATCCTGAAAGTGCATGATTATGAAGATCTGCGGAATGACTTCCAGCAAGGAAGTTATAATCAGGTACAGGTACGTTTCTGGATGATGGGCTTCTTATTGCTTAATATCCTGTTGGGTATTGTCGGCACCTTCTGGTTCCGTACGCAGCACCGTCGTGCCGAGTCTGCGCTTCGTATAGCAGTCGGGGCCAGCCGGATGCAGCTTTGGCAACGTTTAAATAAAGAAGGATTGCTATTATTGACTCTGGCTGCCGCCGCCATCTGTTATAATATCGGCCATCTGGAGTTGACTGAAGGGTATATGGAGTGGGGAGTAGTGCGTTTTCTTATTACATTTGTCATAACCTATTTCCTGATGTCTTTAATGATTCTCGTTGGCATTTGGTTTCCTGCTCGTCAGGTAATTCGCATACACCCTGCCGAGGCGTTGCGCGAAGAATAAAAAACTTGGGCTATCTGTTTGTTTTCAATATAATTAACGTATCTTTGTCGGCATAATATTGAAAACACCGCAGGCTTTAATTATATGAATCGACGCTACTATTGTTTGCTTATCGTTC
>OGOM01001533.1_pt1 | contig 16667 bp, 17 predicted proteins | sample 1552681 | NCBI WGS metagenome assembly OGOM01 (sample SAMEA2580188, study PRJEB22360) | human gut metagenome | biome: human gut; feature: human-associated habitat; material: faeces | place: Denmark | collected 2008/2010 | reverse complement strand
TTTTCTTTATTTTTCGCATTTATTATAATAATGTTTATTTTGTATTTATTGCAATGTTGTTTTAGCCTATTGCATGATTTTTTTCAAGCAAAAGTAGAAGCAAATATAAAATATCAATTGAGAGATCAATTAAATATTATTATTTCAAAAAAGAAGTACGAAGAATATTTAAAGGTAGGAAATGAAAAAGTTGTAAGTAGATATAACAATGATACAAATGTTATAGCAAATCATTTAAGTAGTGATGTTTTTGATCTATTAGAACAAGTATTAATTTTATTATTAGCAGTATATATGATATGTAGAATTAGTATAGCGTTGCTCCTCTGCATAATTCTTATATTATTGTTATATTATGTAGTTAATAAGAAAATAGGGCATATACTGCAAAGTGCTATAAAAAAATTATTTACTTTTCGGGAGGAGTCTTTGGGATGTTTTACTGAAAATTATAATAATAATTTCTTGGTTAAAATATACAATTTATATAGTTGGATTGAGAAAAGATTTCAAACCGTCTATAAAAATGAATATAAACAAAAAATCAAAACAGATATGATTTATTCCGCAAATATAAATATAACCAAATTCATTGTTAATAGTTTGATTGTTTGTAGTTGGATATTTGGCGGATATTATCTTAAAAATGGTCAAGGTAACATTGGTGATGTAGTTGCATTAACAGAATATGTAGGCTTAGTAGTTTCACCATTCTTTTATTTTAGCCAGTTTAATAATAAGTTGCAAGAAGCAAAAACTTCTATAAAAAGGATGGACGAGGAGTTTATAAGCCCTTCAGAGGAGCTTGATGAGGGAAAGTCGTTATCTGAAATTTCTGATATAAAAATAGATGACTTAAAATTTAACTATAAGCCAGAGGGATTTGCATTGCATATTAAATTTTTAAATATGAAAAAAGGCGAAATCATTGGATTGAAAGGAGAGAGTGGTTCAGGAAAAACTACAATAGTAAATTTGTTGATGCAACTATATTTAGTGGATCATGGCAATATATATATAAATGGCATAGATTGTAGAGAGTTTAAAATTAAAGATATAAGAAATAAGATAGGCTATGTTTCACAAAAAAGTTACTTTTTTGAAGATACCATTAGAGAAAATTTATTTGGAGATTATCCGTTAGAAGAGATAGAACTTTTAGCAAGTAAATTAGATATACAAGAAGATATAAAGCGTATGGAAAATTCATATGGATATGTTCTTAAAAAAAATGGCAGTAACATATCTGGTGGTCAACAGAAAAGGATTGATATTTTGCGTGTTTTGTTAGCTGAAAAAGATGTTTTAATATTTGATGAAGCTACTGCAAATCTAGATAGAAAGAGACGTGATGACTTCTTTAATGTAATCATGGAGTTAAAAAAAGAAAAAATCATTATTATGATAACGCATAATGACTTAGAGTTGAACTTTTTTGATAAGATATATAATGTATAGGAAAGGAAAATGGTATAGCTATTAGGTAAAATGTATATATGATAAGAATAACTTTAGAAATTAATAGAAAATGTAATTTACGGTGTAATTATTGTTATATAACGGAAAAAAATGATGAAGAGATGTCTTGGGAAACGGCAAAAAATAGTGTCGAGTTTGCTATCAACAAAATTAAAGATATGAACCATACGAAACGGGTAATTAGAATTGATTTTTTAGGTGGTGAGCCACTGTTAAGTTTTGACCTTATTAGGCGTGTAGTTGAATATTCTAGAAAACGCGGTGAAAAAGAAAAAGTAAAGTTTAATTATGCACTTACAACCAATGGAACAATATTTGATAAAGAGTTACTTGATTTTTTTGTAGAGAATAAATTTTCTTTAAAAATTAGTCTGGATGGTAATCCTGATATTAATGATATGGATCGGAAAACTATAACAGGTGCGGGGAGTTACTATTTAGTAGAAAAAAATTTGCAGTACATAAAAGAATATGAAAGACGTACAGATAAATTAGTTCAAGTTTCAAGTGTTCTAACGCATAATAATTATAAATCATATTATAGTACTCTGAAATTTTTTGTTGAACAATTGGGAGTCAAATATATAGATTTGGGATTTAATAGTAATGAAATATGGGGTGAGTCAGAAATACGAAAAATTACAAAGATTTTTGAAGAAATTATTCTATATTTCATAAACTGTGCAGGAACTCCTAATGAATTTGTTTTTGGATTTTTGGAAGATAAAATAAAAGGAATAGATAATATTTATAGACCATATTCATGTGGAGCTGGAATTTTATCATTTTATATATCATATTCAGGAAATTATTTTCTATGCCCAGCTAGTTTAAAAGATGAATATTGCCTAGGAGATGTTAATGCAAAGCATAGTGAAACAGATTTTATGAAACTTATAAAAAAGGCCTATGGTATGAAACGGGTTCAAAATAAAAAATGTCAATTATGCAAAATGGAACCATATTGTACTGTGAAAGGTTGCTTTATTAATAATCTCTTAGAGAATAATTCAATTATAGTACCATCTAATAGCTTATGTACAAGAAAAAAGTTATTTGGTGAGATAATTAAAAAATATTATTTTGAAATTAAAGATATTAAGAAAAAGTTTGCCTACATAGCTATCTAGATATTTTCCAGTACTTTAGGGCTGGTAAATATAAATAAATTAATGTAAAGGAGGGAAAACCATGGAAGAACTGAAAAGAGAAACACAGGAAATCGCTTTGTTGGAAACTTTTGACGAAGAAATTGAAGGTTATGGAAATTGTGGAGATTCAGACGAAAATTACAGATGCAAAAAAGATTGTATTTTTCTCCATAATGCAGTAATTTCAGCAGTTGGATAACAAAACGATAGTGGAGGAACAAAGATGATATGCTTTGTTTCTCCACTTTATATGATTAAAAATAGAATATAAGCATAAATCACAGGCACATACAAACTAAATTAAATATGTTAACCAGTGAACGTGTGCTTTTAAATGAATTTTTATTAAACTTGCAGTTATGAAAAATTGTGATCTTGATAAAAATGGAAATACAGTATATTTAAAATATGAATTCTACTATGAATCTGAAACTCTTATCGATGTCGAACGAAAAGTAGTAGTATTTTCTTTTTATAAAACACAGTAACTATACTAATTTAGTATTTAGATTGTGGTGTGAGTCTATATAAACTATTATATTATGAGGTGACAATGATATGGAACTTTTTTTAAAAAATGTATCAAAAATTTATAGAAATGGTGAAAATGTTACATATGCCCTTACACAAGTTGATTTAGAGATTAAGCAACGGAAATTTGTTGCTATTACAGGGGATTCAGGAAGTGGAAAAACTACACTTTTAAAGTTAATAGGCGGAATAGAAAAGGCTTCTGAAGGGGAAATATGGCTAGATAAAACCAATATTACGAATTTGACATCAGAACAAAGAGTAATTTATAGAAGAGAAAATATAGGATTTATTTTTCAGGATTTCAATTTAGTTGAATTTCTAAATGTGCAAGACAATATTCTTTTACCTATTAGTTTGGTAAATGGTGATATAAATAAGGAAAAATATACATATTTATTAGAAACATTAAGAATATCTAAATTAGTAGGAAAATATCCTAATACACTCTCCGGGGGAGAAAAACAGAGGGTTGCAATTGCAAGAGCACTATTAATGCAACCTCGATTGATTTTAGCAGATGAGCCAACAGGAAACTTAGATAGTAGAAATACAGAAGAAGTATTTTGCTTATTAAAAAGATTATCTGAAGAATTTGAACAGACCACTATAATGATAACACATGATCTTAAATTAGCAGATAGATGTGATAGAGTATTAACAATGAAGGATGGTAGGTTATATGATTAAAAATAATGTCGCAAAGAAGTTGGGGAAAGAATTACTGAGATATAGAAAAAAGCAGTATATTATTTTGAAGATACTTATAGCTCTGCTGGCATTGTTTGAGTCATCTATTCTTGTAATTGTATATAATGAATCTTATGTTTTGAGTAATGGAAAAGACTTTGAAATTGCTATAATAGGTCTTTTTGTTCTGTGGCTTTTATTTTTATTAACATATTATTCAATAGAGTATATAAATCTATACATTGATAGAAAAAATTTTTACAATCTTTTTTTAATAGGTTTTATGGAAAAAGATATCCTTCAAGTGATGAAATATTTCGGAAAGTGTGTCACTACTAAATATGCGTTAATAGGCGGTGCATTAGGAATAGGATTGGGTACATTATTGACGTGGAAGTATAAACATATTGGTGGCTTATTTATATCGATATTATTGTTAATTATAATGTATATCACTCTACAAATTGCTACGAAAAAGTGTGTAAAACGAGTTTGGAAATTAAAAGATGTGAAAACCAAGATAAAAAAGGAGCAAAAAAGAACTTATATAGAAACATTAAATTTGAGAAAAATATCACTAAAATATATGATGTATAATAAAAATAGAGTTTGGAAGATGAATATATTAATTCTAATAAGTGGTTTAATTCTTACTTTTGCTATAACAATGATTCAATCTATAAGTTTAAATAAATATATAGCCAATACTTGGGGGGATAGTGATTATAAAATTATTTTAAACAAAAAAGGAAATACATCAGGGGATTATCATTATTTGCAAATAGATAATCCATTGACTGAAGAATTGCTAGATGATATTGAGAAAACAGAAGGTGTAGAAGATGTAATTCCAAACTATTCAATTCAAGCTGTAATTGAATTAAAGAATAAGGAAATTGAAACAAGAATAAGAGAAATAAGCGATGAAATATTGATTGAAAGAAATATAAGGAGTTTACAGGACGAAGTTGTAATTAGTGTGAGATCTGATTATTTTGAGCAAATAAGTAATCAGATAAGAAATGGTATGATTTCAGTTGAATATTTTGATGGTGATGAGAAGAAAAATGTAAGTTTAAAAGTAAAAGATATTTTTATAGATGATACACAAGCAACGAGGATATATGCTTCAAAAGAATGTATAAAAAAAATGGTAAGTAAAAGTTCGCCCATCCTTTCTTTCTATGTTTACGGGCAAGAAACCGATGTAGTCCAATCACAGATTGAGAAACTTATTGACGGGAAAACACTGGAACTCCAATGTAAGAAAAACTATGTTATTGAAACTGAAAAAAGTTTTGATGTAATACGAATAGGTATTGTTTCAATTATGGTTATATTAATGCTGTTTTCTACTTCAGTTTTGTTAAATTCAAAATTGATCAATCTTATGGTACAGAAGCAAGATTTTGATGTATTGCAGAATATTGGTATGACTCACTCAGATATAAAAAATGTTATTTTGGTAGAGGATTTAATATGTAGTAGTGTAACTTCCGTTTTTGCATATATAATGGGTATCGCATTAAGCAATTTTACCTGTGATAGATTAGAAAAAATGGGGAGTACATTTTGGGAGTTCCACTTTAATATAATTAGTTTGTTAACTGTAGGTTTACTGTTAGGAGTTCTAACATATATTGAAATTAAATTTTATAATAAAATAGTTATTAGTGCCGGTAAAAATGAAATTAAGGAGTAATTATTATGGATGAAAGACATTTTAAAGAGAGAACACCAAAGGAAACAATAAGTATACTTAAAGAAATCTTAAAGAGAAATAATATTACTTTGAAAGAAATATGGTCAGAGAAAAGTACAGTAGATACATATTCATTGCGTTTGGTAATAGAAGGGACTGATATTGGAACAAATGGTAAAGGTATCAGTAAAGAACTAGCAACAGCCAGCGCATATGCAGAATTTTTTGAAAGATTTCAAAATAGAGCACTAGCGGATTTTAAATTTCAAAAATGTCATGATTTTTTTGTGACAAAAGATGAAGTGATTAAAAATGGTGAAGAGTTAATATGTGACAATACAGAATTTATTAATCAATATATGAATATGATTGGTTTAGGAGATGAATCTATTCAAAACAAGATAAAGTGGTTAGAAACAAGAGAAATAAGAGATCGCCTTGAATATGGGTTAGATAAAGAGTATGTAACATTACCATATTTTAATGCTTATAACAATAGTGTAGAATATTTGCCATACTCCATATGTAAAATGTTATATAGCAGTAATGGAATGTGTGCGGGAAATAGTATAGAGGAGGCGTTAGTTCAAGGTATTTCAGAAATTATAGAAAGATACGTACAAAAACGGCTTATATTAGAGGCTCCTACATTACCTGATATACCAGAGAATTATTTAAAAAAATTTCCTTATGTATATGATCGATTTAGAAAAATGAGAGAAATAAAAGGATACGATTTTTATTTTAAGGACTGTTCTTTTGGTGGGAAATATCCAGTTGCTGCGCTCGTGATAATAAAGAAGGGAACGGGGAGTTATGGGCTAAAAATAGGTTGTCATCCAAATTATGGAATAGCAATGGAACGTGCTATTACAGAGAGTACTCAGGGGCAAGATATAATAGGCTTTTGTAATAGAAGTCATTTGGATTTTAATAATCATAATGTAACAAATGAGAAAAATATTATAAATAGCTTTAAAGCGGGTATTGCACAATATCCATACCAAATTATAGGTAAAAATCCTAGCTATGAATTTGTTGAAATGCCTGATATGGAATGGGCAGACAATAAGAACTTGTTACAATTGTACGTAGAGAAGATTAAAACTGCTGGATATACTATATACATTAGAAACGAATCGAAATTAGGATTTACATCTTTGCAAGTGATTATCCCTAGAATTTCAGAGGTTATTACTCCCAACGAAAATATTATTAAGGCCTATAACACCAGATTATACTTGAATAAATTTTTGAAAGAACCGCAGTCTATTAAGAAAAAAGAGTGTAATTATTTTATTTCTACTATAAAATTTTTTAGTGGGTTAATATTGGAAGATTCAATTAGTTCAAGATATGCGGATAGATATGATTGTAGTAATATACCTGGCGATAATATTCAATCAAGTAGTGAGTATTTTGCCTTGTTATGCTATGTGTATTTAGGAAAGTATCAAGAGGCCGCAAAGATGTGCAAAAGGTTAATTAATAATGCGAAAATTTTTAGAGCAGATTCAAGGCAGAGTACATATTATAATGCGCTGTATTATTATTTAACAGCCAGATATAATAGTGAATCGCATAAAAGTGCGTTAGAGTACTTAAAAATATATTTTGATGATGATGTGTGTATGGAGATAGATGAGGACTATAAAGAGAATAAAGAAATTATACGTAAAATATATCCAAGCTTAGAAGAAATTCCTGAAAAATATAAGATAAGTGACAGAAACTATAAAAGTATTAATAATTTATATGAAAGTTTATGTGAAATAGTTATTAATCAAATAAGTCTGAAAGAAATTATTCATTAAGTTATTACTATGGTAAGTGCAAAATATTGCTACGTTATTCATAAATTATGCTTGCATCTAAATGATGATAGATGCAGGTATTTTACTCTATTTTAGTTTTGGTAGTTATCTTTTGCCATCTCAACCATAGTATACACAATAGAACTGACAGTGACTCCCTTAGGATTGGCTATTCTCAGATACACCTGACGGAGCAATTGCAAACACAATGTATCTTACGATTGTCGAAATGGCAAAAGCATACGATTTGAATCTGTATGAATATCTACAGTTCCTGTTAAAACATCGACCGAACGAAAATATGTCAGACGAGGAGCTTGATCACCTGGCTCCATGGGGCATAGATATTCAAGAACAATGTGGTATTAAATTGAGTAAAATGTTAGTCTTCCAGAATTCTATCTAGCAATTGGATTCTGGAAATGTGTTTGGGTATCCAAGAACTAGGCGCTTACATATTATAAACCAAAGATATATACGCTTGAAGAGAGCCCGTGAAATAATCTCTGTAAATTCAACACTATAAAGGTCTTCTATGATAAAATATTAAAATCATAGGAGGCCTTTTATTATGGCAAACAGAAAAAAAGAAGTTTACAAACCAAAACCAATGACCGAAGGAAAAAGAAACCTTATCCAGGGTCTGCTTCAGGAGTATGATATCCAATCTGCTGAGGATATTCAGGATGCTTTAAAAGATCTGCTTTCCGGAACAATTCAAGATATGCTTGAAACGGAAATGGATGATCATCTAGGCTATGACCGTTATGAAAGATCCGGTGAGCCTAACTACCGTAATGGTATGAAATCCAAAACTGTCCGTAGTAAATATGGTGAATTTCAGGTAGATGTCCCTCAGGATCGCCAGAGTTCTTTTGAGCCACAAATACTTCCAAAGCGTCAAAAAGATATTTCTTCGATTGATGACAAGATTATCTCAATGTATGCAAAGGGAATGACTACTCGACAGATTTCAGAAACCATAGAGGATATTTACGGCTTTGAAGTAAGTGAAGGAATGGTATCGGATATCACAGATAAACTCCTTCCACGAATCGAGGAATGGCAGAATCGTCCTTTGTCCCCTGTGTATCCTATCGTCTTTATTGATGCGGTACACTTTTCTGTACGTGATGATGGTGTGATCAGGAAACTTGCAGCATATGTCGTGCTTGGTATGAATGAAGATGGCATGAAAGAAGTCCTAAGCATTGTTGTGGGCGAAAATGAAAGCAGTAAATACTGGCTGTCTGTCCTGAACAGCTTAAAGAATCGTGGAGTTCAGGACATTCTCATTCTCTGCTCTGATGGTTTGACCGGTATCAAGGATGCAATCTCTACGGCATTTCCAAAAACGGAGCAGCAACGTTGTATTGTACATATGGTGAGAAACACGCTTAAATACGTTGCAAACAAGGATATGAAAGCATTTGCAAAAGATTTAAAGACAATCTATACCGCTGCAGATGAAGAAACCGCAAGAAAGCAGTTAGAGTCTGTAACAGAAAAATGGTCTGCCCAGTATCCAAGTGCGATGAATCGCTGGCACGAAAACTGGGATGCGATATCCCCAATCTTCAAGTTTTCCAAGGAGGTTCGTACCGCATTTTACACTACAAATGCCATAGAATCGCTGAATTCCTGCTATCGTAGATTGAATAAGCAACGCAGTGTATTTCCAAGCTCTCAGGCACTTATGAAAGCCCTATATCTGGGAACTTTCGAGATCGCAAAAAAGTGGACAATGCCAATCAGGAACTGGGGAAAAGTTCGTGGCGAGCTGGAAATCATGTACCCTGACCGGATGCTGATATAGCAACAAAAGCTGGAATATCAAGAGTAAATATACGCCCAGATTTTCTGGGCGCTCTTGACATACCAGCTTATTTTTGCTATTAAATAAACAACGGCTTAACAGCAGAAACCGCTGTCAAGCCGCATCAATTATCATAGAAGATCTAAATTTACAGAAAAAATTTCACACCGTCTACAGCTCCTTTAATCAATCATATCATTCTGGAATTTTGATAAATGCTCATACGGCAAAATCAGCCGCCCCCGAAAAAGACCACATCCATCATTCATAAGGCTATTATTCACTGCCGTAAACATATTTACATCTACCCCTGACAGATCAAGATCCTGTAACAATCTACAACGCTCATAAGCCTCGTCAAAATAAATACAGCCGCCTTGTAAAATCGCATCTCTCCGTCCTCTGGAAGTTTCCTGTTTCTTTTCATAAAATAAATGATTCGCTACTCCAATTTCTGCAATATCATCCATCTCTTTTGTTCTAAGCTGCATTTCCATATAACACCGGGCACTGTTGTCAAAAAACGTTATATGAAGCGAACGATATGAATTTGTACTTTCCCCATCAATATAATCCCTGTAATATGGGCGCACAGCATCATCCAATAGTAAAGAATTACTTCTTTTAACCCCACCTGTCGGCTCTGCCGTAAATCCACGTTCTTCCAAAAATTGTGGCAATACATTGGCAATCCGATATAAATACCTGATCTCTTCCTTCTTGCGATCCTGTTTTTGTTTCATATGACACCGTGGCATGGAAATCACAATACGGTACGCGATCAAATCGCGAAAACAGTTCAAACGCTCCTTGATTTCTGACACAGACGGATATGATCCATTCTTTTCATAATAATCGTATATGTATTCCACAATATATCCATTAAACTTTCCCTCTGCGCGAATCAACGACTTAATTCGTCCCTTGAAAGTAAAAGATAAATATGGATATTCCTGTGCCATATATTTATAAAACTCACGAATCTTCTGCGATTGCGAAGTCAGGAAATCATTGTGTTCCAAAAGTTTCATAATCTGTATCAAAAAGTTACAATGTACTAAATCCACTTCATTATGTTTCTGTACCGCCGAAATACGTAAATCCGCTATGTATTTTTTTAAAATGCGAAGAATTGTATCCCCCGAATATAAGTAATCATTCAATGTAATCATATTTTCCCCATCCTAAAAAGTCGCGGTGCCGAGGCACCGCGATCCGCAAGATTATGTAATTGCAAGCTGATGTTTTACTTTACTCATATCAGATTCTAACACCGTCACGCGAATGGCAAGCAATTCTTTTTCATCATCTACTTTGCGTGCTTCCCTCAAATTACGCACTAAATCACAATGCCCTTCTGCAATCCGTCTGATATTTACATTTGTTTCATTTTCAATTACCAATTCCAAACCGGTAACCTTTTCATCCAGTACCGTAAACTTCTGATCCAATACCGTAAACTTCTGATCCAATACCGTAAACTTCTGATCCAATACCGTTACCTTTTCATCCAGTACCGTAAACTTCTGATCTAGTTCCGTTACCTTTTCATCCAGCTCCGTTACCTTCTGTTCCACTCCGGCTACTCTCTGATCCAGTTCCGTCACCTTCTGTTCCAGCTTCGTTACTTTCTGTTCCACTCCGGCTACTCTCTGATCCAGTTCCGTCACCTTCTGTTCCAGCTTCGTTACTTTCTGTTCCACGCTGGCTACTCTCTGATCCAGTTCCGTTACCTTCTGTTCCAGCTTCGTTACTTTCTGTTCCACTCCAGCTACTCTCTGATCCAGTTCCGTTACTTTCTGTTCCACACTGGCTACTCTCTGATCCAGTTCCGTTACTTTCTGTTCCACACTGGCTACTCTCTGTTTTATTTCAGACATTCCACTTTTGAGTTCCCTGACATCACTCTCCAGTAAATCAAGCCTTGTGTATACAGGTTCAAATTTCTGATCTAACAACTGTGATAAAATCACAATATCTTCCTGTGTCATCCTTCTTTCACCTCCGATCTTTTTATTTTTCTTTCTCCAAACTTTTCCGATAGCTATTATGTTAACATCCTTTTTCTTATTTCGCAAGCAGATTATCTCTCATCATCATTTTTCTGTATGATTGGCTTTTTAACTGTAACATCTTAACGCTTTGAAATATTTAATTTGTAGAATATTTCCAAAAACCATAAACCTCAACATACGATGTATCAACATCCTTTTATGCAGAAACAGCAGGAAATCTATGATATCCATCATAAATTCCCTGCTGTTTTCTTCTTATTTCACATCTCCCCAGAATTCATTCCACTCGCCGCCACCCATAGTGACAAAATATTTCAGCCAGACCTTCCACTGATCCATCTCTTCATCCGTCTCATGATCCTTAATCACCGAAAGCAGCCGATCCATCCGCACCATATAATCCGGATCTTTTACAAAATGCTTTTCATCATAATAGCGTTTTAATTTATGTATTGCTGCAATTGCGGCTTTTTCCGTAAATCGTTCCTGTTCGAGTGCACAGTTATATTCCGGCACAGAATGAATATAGTTCACACACGCACGATACCACTTTGTCATAGCTGTTCTAACACCTCATTTCCATACCGGGCACGGATCTGCTGTTCCAACGAGACAAACACTCCAATATACTGATGCAGAATTTTTTCAACCAGTTGCTGTGCTGCTTCTTCATTATAAATATGTGTGGCATCATTTCGATCACGCAACATTTCCAGCCATACATCTTCCTGTTCTGCCCGACAAAGCACCTGCAAATGTCTAACATACTGATCAAACTTTTTCATATAAAACAACCCCATCTTTCTCTATCTCGGATACCAATTCAGATGACACGTATTTATCATCCATATTGATAATATCCAGCTTTAAAAGCGACCACAGATCTTCATTTAAACTATCTGACAAACCTCCAAAATCTGCACACCCATAAATCGCCAGATCGATATCGCTTTTTGGCATATTAGTTCCACGCGCACGTGATCCAAATAATACTACTTTTTTCACCTGATATTTTTTTGAAATTTCCACTATCTGCCGATATACATTTTGTATGTTACGGTCCTGATTCTCTTTCATCACAATCATTATCCCTGTTTTCTGTTATTTCAGTGATCTTATTATACGCCAGATTCTATAAGGAATGCAACCAGCCTCTATTTCTCCTCCATCACAACCGGCACTTCCCGCTGTTCCACAGATGTAGAAAACACAATCTGCGTCTTTGTGCGCCCAAACTGCTGCAGTTCATTGATAAAATGATCCAGCTGTGCCGTGGTCTCAAACAATGTCTCAATCAGCATCGAATAATCCCCTGTCACACAATTGCACTCCACCACATTTGGAATTTTTTCAATGAACGGATAAAATACCGGCTTCTGTAGTGGCTCCACCTCCAGATTGATGAAAGCCTTAATATGGTAATTAAGATACTGCGGATTTACCCTTGCCGTGTAGCCGATGATCACACCCTCATGTTCAAGTTTTTCAATTCTTGCAGACACCGATGGTGATGACAAAAATACCTGTGCGGCAATCTCCTTGAGCGGTGTGCGGGCATTTTTCTGCAGAATCTGTATGATTTTTTTATCTACTTTATCCAGTTTTTTCATGACACAAACCTCGATTTTTCCATAAATACGCAAAGAAGGACACCTGCTTAGACGCCTGTGTCCTTCTTTTCACAATCATTTTTAAATTATGAGGTCATTATAGCACAGGTATTTACATTTGCAATCCCCAATAACAGCTCATTTTTTATATCTCACTCCTGTAAAATTGCCTTATTTTATTAGGTTTCCTCTATTTTTTCTTTATTTTATTTGTCTATATCTCTTAATTTCTGGCTGTTTTTCCAAATATCGCTTAAAGTATTTACCTTTGATGTCAGGAGTGCTATTCTCGTCCCATTGAAAAAAGCGCGCAGAAAAGAAACAAAAACAGACAACTGATAACAGAAGAATATAAGGAGAGCAAATTATGAAAGAATACATGCGTTTAGAATCAGATTCCATCGGAACCATGGAAGTACCCGAAGATGCTTATTACGGAGTACAGGCTTTACGGGCAAAAGAAAACTTCCCGATCACCGGCACCCGGTTACACCCCGTTTTCATTAAAAACCTTGCAAAAATAAAACGTGCAGCCGCTATTACCAACCGGAAAGCCGGAAGGTTGAAACCGGAAATTGCCAACGCCATCGAATCGGCATGCAACGAAGTCGTCTGTGGCATGTTTGACAAAGAATTCATTGTCGACGGCATACAGGGCGGTGCCGGCACCAGCGCCAACATGAACATGAACGAAGTCATTGCCAACCGCGCCATCGAAATGCTCTGTGGCAAAAAAGGAGATTACACTATTGTTCATCCAAACGACCACGTCAATATGGCACAGTCCACAAACGATGTCATTCCAACCGCTGGGAAATTAACGGTTCTCGATCTTCTCAAACCTTTAGACAAAAGCCTTTCCCTTTTAACCGATGCATTATATGACAAAGCTGCAGAGTTTGATCACATTGTAAAAATCGGACGTACACAGCTCGAAGACGCTGTGCCGATGCGTCTGGGTCAGACGTTCCATTCTTATGCCACCATGATTTCCCGTGACCGTGACCGTCTTACAAAAGTCCGCACGGAAATGTATCCCGTAAACATGGGTGCAACCGCTATCGGCACAGCAATCAATACGTCCCCGTTTTATTTAGATAATATTGTACCAACCCTTGGAAAGATCACCGGCTACCCACTGACCCAGGCCGACGATCTGTTTGATGCCACCGAGAATCTGGACGGATTTGTACGCGTTTCCTCCTGCCTGAAAGCATGTGCGGTCAACTTATCCAAAATGTGTAATGACCTGCGTATCCTTGCAAGCGGGCCAAAAGCCGGGTTCGGTGAGATTACACTTCCGGCTATGCAGAATAGTTCTTCCATTATGCCCGGCAAAGTCAATCCAGTCATCCCGGAAGTTGTCTCGCAGGTTGCGTTTCACATTATCGGTCACGACACGACCATCACTATGGCGGCGGAAGCCGGTCAGATGGAATTAAACGCTTTTGAACCGGTTGTTTTTTACAATCTTTTTGACTCCATTACCACACTGACACACGCAGTGGACACCCTGACCGCCAACTGCATCCTCGGCATCACTGCAAATGAAAAACGCTGCCGCGAACTTCTTGATGCAAGCGTCGGTATCACCACCGCCCTGTGTCCGTACATTGGCTACAAAAAAGCTGCAAGCCTGGCAAAAGAATCCTTAAAAACAGATATTCCAGTTAAAACTCTTGTATTGAAATACGGTCTGTTAAAAGAAAACGAACTGGATTCTATTCTCGATCCTTATGCAATGACCGAAGCCAGAACCAGACAGACACAGGCAAAAGCCGTATAATAAGATTTATCTTTTGTGCAAACTATGCTATAGTAATGGCGTAAACCACTACACAAGGAGGTACTCATAATGGAAACAGTAACAGAAGTAGTTAAAAACATGGCCGGCGGAGATGGCGAAGTAACCATCAAACGCATTCTCGGAGAAAAAGAATTAAACGGAAAATGCGGTCTGTATGCACAGGTAACCATTCAGCCGGGATCTTCTCTTGGTTATCACGAACATAAAAATGAAAGCGAGACGTATTACATTCTTTCCGGTACCGCAGAATATAACGATAACGGAACCACACGCACTGTAAAAGCCGGAGATGTAACCTATACACCAGACGGATGCGGACACGCTTTAAAACCGATTGGCAATGAACCGGTTGTATTTATGGCTCTGATCATCTTTGATTAATTTATCTTAGAAACATGCAAAAGGACCGGCTAGCCCAAAAGGCAGCCGGTCTTAAAGCTGGCAGAACTCTTTCCCATATCTGAGGCGGGGCCAAACGTGGAAGATGGATGAATTAAATAAATGCAATCATATACAGCGGCAATGTAATGATACCATCTTCGCCCACACCGATATTTCCATCTGCAAATTTATACCCATAAGAAATATCTTTATGATTCTTCATAAGTGACTTTAAGGAATTTGCCCTCGTATTTCCGCCTTTTACTTCAATCGGAACTACCATTCCATCTTTTTGGATCACTACATCTATTTCTCTTTTCGTTGTCTCATTTTTATAAAAATATAACTGATATTCCTTTTTATACAGAGCATCTGTTATTGCATATTCATAGATACCGCCTTTGGAATTTCCCTCTAAAGTGTTTTCTACAATATGCTGTTTTAATGAAAAGTCCTTCATCGCCATCAACAATGATAAATCAGTTGTATAAGCCCGGAAAAAATCATCTCTTGCATAATCATCCAGATCAAATCTGACATCCGTCACAAGTTTACTTAAATGTACCATATCTGCACGAAGCAACCACTCAATACTTGAAAAATACTTTTGTGCTCTGCCTCCATGCTCAACTTCTTTATATTGAAATTTGTGGTTTTCTTTATCAAGCAGCTGCTTTGCAAGTGAAAGATAACATTTCTCTGCTTTTACCTTTTCTTCCGCAGTTGCATAATGTGCTATATCATACTGATATCCCAATAAGAGGCTCCTCTGTATCTTATCAACCTCTCTGAAATCCTTTGTATCTACATATTTCTGTACAGCTTCCGGCATACCACCTATTGCTATATACTGTCTGTAATAATTCATCATTTGGGAATGAATCGCCTCAGGTATCACGGTCTTTGATTCCAGATATCCGCAGAGGTTTCCGATCATGTCTTCAGAAATCCCCATTCCCCAGAGAAACTCTTCAAAATCAATCCCATACATTCTCAGATAATCAACATAACCGACCGGATAAGACGATGCACGTTTATAATCGATTCCAAGAAGCGATCCCGACACAATAACATCATATCTGTTATCGATTGCCCAGAATTTAAGGGATGTGATTGCTTCCTGGCACTCTTGAATCTCATCGAGAAAAATCAAAGTTTTCCCTGGCAGAATTTTCTTTTCAGGAAAGCGGAAACGCATAGCCATAACCATATTATCTACCGTAAGATCACCGGAAAAAATGTCAACGGCAGAAACCATCTGCTTAAAGTTGATTTCAAGCAGTTCCTCATAATTGTCTTCTGCAAACCGTTCAATAATATATGTTTTTCCTGTTTGCCTGGCTCCCTGTACAACAAGGCATTTTTTATTTTTTGTGTTAACCCAGTTTTTTATTGAAGCAATTGCTTTTCTTTTTAACATAATACCCCCATCAACAAAATTTCTTTCTACCAGTGCGTATTATCAACATTTTGGAAAGTAAAAATGTATTTGATGTCAACATTTTGCATTATTGTATCATTGCTATAGTTCTTAATCAAGTATAATATGCCATAATTTTATTCTTTCCCATAATAAACCAACTTAACATTATTAGATATTGTCACTATGTCATTACATAAAAAAAGACCAACGATCCATCTTCTGAATCGTTGGTCAAATGTTGTGTCAAA
>OGOM01001500.1_pt1 | contig 16956 bp, 17 predicted proteins | sample 1552681 | NCBI WGS metagenome assembly OGOM01 (sample SAMEA2580188, study PRJEB22360) | human gut metagenome | biome: human gut; feature: human-associated habitat; material: faeces | place: Denmark | collected 2008/2010 | reverse complement strand
GCTGCCGTCGGCCGCCGTGGTGGCGAGCTCATCGCAGCGCTCATTGAGCTCGTGGCCGGCGTGACCCTTAACCCAGATGAACTCAACCTTATGCTTGCTTTTGGCGGTGAGTAGGCGCTCCCACAGGTCGCGGTTCTTGACGGGCTGCTTGTTGGCGGTTTTCCACCCGCGCTTTTTCCAGCCGTCGATCCAGTGCTTGTTAAAGGCGTTGACGACGTACTGCGAATCGGAATGGACTTCGACCTCGCAGGGGCGGTTGAGTGCCTCGAGCGCCACGATGACCGCCATAAGCTCCATGCGGTTGTTGGTGGTCTTGGCGTAGCCGCGCGAAAGCTCGGAGGTGAAGGTCTTGCCGGCGGGGTTGGTGTATTTGAGCACGGCACCGTAGCCGCCGCGTCCCGGATTTGATCGGGCCGAGCCGTCGGTATAGATGATGACCTTCACGGACTTCCTTTCGTTGAGTGCGTTTCATGTGAGTGACCATTGTAGCTGTGAGTGACCATTGTAGCGCCATGCCCGCCGGGGGCTAGCAATCTACGATTTCTACCCCGTCTTCCGACAGTTAGTTGGCATGGATGATGCGGTCGAGTTCGTTGAGGTATTGCTGCAAGAGGGGAGAGGGCTTGCGCTCGTCGTGCATGATATAGCCTACGTGCATCGTTGGGGCGTCTGCTAACGGGATCGATGCCATACCCCATTGCATTTCATTGGAGAGGACACCGGTCGACAGGGTGTAACCGTTCGACGTGATAAGTAGGTTAGTAAGTGTTCCGCGGTCTGAGATTCGTATGTTGCGGTCGCAAGGGATATAGCTAAAAGGTTCCTCGGCGTAATAGAAGGAGTTTGAGGTCCCCTGTTCAAAGCTGTAGCGCGTATAGGGCGCGAGGTCGGCAAGGGACAGCTGAGGGCGGCGTGCGAGCGGGTGGCGTTCGCTGACGAATACGTGGACCGTCGCGTCGAATAGGGGATGGAAGCTTGCGCGGGCATCGGCGAAGGCCTTCTGCAAGACACGGGTATTAAAGTCATCCAGATACAGAATGCCGATATCGCTGCGAAACGCACGGACGTCATCGATGATCTGCGATGTGGTGGTCTCGCGCATGATGAACTCGAACTTGCTGTCGCGGCAGCGCTCGACCACGTTGACAAAGGCCTCGACCGAAAAGGCGTAGTGCTGGGCGGAAATGGCGAGGCGGGCTTGCGGGGTGCCGCCGTCCTCGTAGCGTGCCTCGAGCATGTCGGCCTGCTCTACGACCTGGCGCGCATAGCCCAAAAGCTCGGTGCCGTCGTTGGTGAGCGTGACGCCGCGGCTGGAGCGCGTAAAGATCTCCAGATGGAGTTCCTGTTCCAGGCTTTTGACGGCGTTTGAGATGTTGGACTGAGCGGTATAGAGGCGCTGAGCTGCGGCGTTGATTGAGCCGGACTCTGCCACGGCGATCAGAAAACGAAGCTGCTGAAGGGTCATCGACGCCATCCTTTCGATAGTTATCTATAAAACAGATAACAGGTTAGCGCTTTTAAGTGATTGACCGAGGGGGACAATGCTCGTACTATTCAAAACACACAAAGGCGGTAGGTAATTAAGCCAACTACGGAACCGGGACGCGAAAGGAGGCCCGCATATGAATTGCTTGCCAAGACGAATGCCGGGCTCCTGTTTGCGCCCGTCGGCGTGATCAGGAGACAGCGACTTATTTCTCTTACTCTTATTTACTTCTATTTGATCAAGGAGATCATCATGAGCCAGTTCATCAACAACCCCGAGCACACCTTTGGTTTCGATACCCTGCAGCTGCACGTTGGCCAGGAGAGCGCCGATCCTGCATCCGACGCCCGCGCCGTGCCGATCTACCAGACCACGAGCTATGTATTCCGCAACTCCCAGCACGCCGCCGACCGCTTTGGTCTTGCCGACGCCGGTAACATCTATGGCCGTCTGACCAACTCCACCCAGGGCGTCTTCGAGGACCGTATCGCCGCACTCGAGGGTGGCGTGGCAGGTCTTGCCGTCGCCTCCGGCGCTGCTGCCATCACCTATACTCTGCAGGCTCTTGCCCAGGCTGGTGACCACGTGGTGGCTCAGAAGACCATCTACGGTGGCTCCTACAACCTGCTGGAGCATACGCTCTCCCAGTTTGGCGTCGAGACCACGTTTGTCGATGCCCACAACCTGGAAGAGGTTGAGGGTGCCATCAAGGACAACACCACGGTCATCTATCTCGAGACGCTCGGCAACCCCAACTCCGACATCCCCAACATCGACGCCATCTCCGAGATCGCCAAGAAGCACGGTCTGCCGGTTGTCGTCGACAACACCTTTGGCACCCCGTATCTGTTCCGTCCGCTGGAGCACGGCGCCAACATCGTCGTCCACTCCGCAACCAAGTTCATCGGCGGCCACGGTACCTCGCTGGGCGGTGTGATCGTCGACGGCGGTAACTTCGATTGGAAGGCGAGTGGCAAGTACGCCCAGATCGCTGAGCCCAACCCCTCCTACCATGGTGTTTCGTTTGCCGAGGCTGCCGGTCCCGCCGCCTTCGCAACCTATGTCCGCGCTATCCTGCTGCGTGACGAGGGCGCCTGCATCAGCCCGTTCAACGCCTGGGTCCTGCTCCAGGGCACCGAGACTCTGTCGCTGCGCGTCGACCGTCATGTCGAGAACACCAAGAAGGTCGTTGAGTTCCTGGCTGGTGACAGCCACGTCGCCAAGGTGAACCACCCGAGCCTGCCTGAGCACCCCGATCACGAGCTCTATCAGAAGTACTTCCCCCGTGGCGGTGCCTCGATCTTTACCTTTGAGATTAAGGGCGGCCAGGAGGCTGCATGGAAGTTCATCGATCATCTGCAGGTGTTCTCGCTGCTCGCCAACGTGGCCGACGTCAAGTCGCTCGTCGTGCACCCGGCTACCACCACGCACTCCCAGCTCTCTGCCGAGGAGCTCGCCGAGCAGAACATCACGCCCTCCACGATCCGTCTTTCCATCGGTACCGAGAACGCCGAGGACATCATTTGGGACCTGAAGCAGGCCTTTGCCGCACTGGACGAGTAGGGCGACTTGTGCAAGGACCCCTTGCGACTCGATAGGTATAACTGCATAAAATGCCTGCTCAAGGCGTCTGCTCAAGCAATGGTTGCGCAGGCGCCTTTTTGCATAGAGAGGGTGCAAAAACAGGGTTTTTGGCATGCTTTATGCAATCGAGATGTGGAAAACTCCTGTTGAGCGGATGTGAGTTTTACGCAAATGACGTGCACCTTTTGAGAAAAACCGCAGGTCGCGATTTGCTCGGGGTACTATGCAGCGCGATCGAATCACACGCAGCTTAAACGCAGCAAAAACGCACTACGGAGGTTTCCAGCTACATGAGGATCGATTCACGAAAACCGAAAGCCGCCGCCCTTTCCGCCGCTCTGACCGTGGCACTTTTGGCGGGCGCCGGCGCAACTGATGTCCACGCGGCAACACTATCCGATACGGTCGGATCTACGCCCTCCGAGGCGACGCTGGTGCAGCCCGTCGACTACCGCGGCGACGGTTTTGGCTCCATGCAGGAGTGGAACGCCTCCATGGGGGCCAAGCGCGACTCTTTGGAGGTTCGCGCTCAAATTATCATGAACATGTATGGCGACTATGCCACCGATGACGAGCGTGCCGTACTGCAGGATTGTATCGACGGTGCGGGCAGCCTTTTGACGATGGAGGAGGTCGACGCCAAATCGACCGAGCTCGATGAGCTGCGCACGACGCTCGAGGATGCCAAGCGTGAGGCCGTCGCGGGCGCCGCCGCCCGGGCAAGGTCGAGCCGCCGAGGCAGAAGCCGCCGAGGCCGCCCAGGCTTCGTACTACAACGCCGGCTACACTCCGTCCTACGCGTCTGCCGCGTCCTACGCGAACGGATCGGGCCTGACGCGCTCTGCGGGTGTCAATAACTACAACGGGCGCCGCGAGACCTATTACAGCAGCAATGTGCTTTATCACTATCGCACGGGCGAATGGACTCAGGATTCTGAGGGCTTCTGGCGCGATTCCGACGGCTATTACGTTGTTGCCGCGGGCGATATGGCCCAGGGCTCGACCTTTACGGGCTCCAAGGGTGATTGCAAGGTCTATGACTCCGGCTGCGCCGCCGGAACCACCGATTACTACACCGGTTGGTAATCTGCCATCAGAGCAAAATAGGCACATGATGGGCGGGCGTCTTTACTGAGCTTTTAGGCAACGTAAAGACGCCCTTTCTTTATGTGCGTTTGAGTTAACAGAGCCCTTACCGTGGCGGTACGCTGGGCGTATGCATACGGGGCACACTGGTTCATGAGAAATAAGGTCTTTCTCGTGGAGGAAGTGGTCTCATGAACGCTCGAGATATCGCTATCGCCGCCGTCGCATTGGTACTTGGCTGTCTTGGCCCTACAGCTGCGTTTGTCGCAGGCATGCAGGGCTCGTGCGGGGCTGCTCCTATTGTGGTCGGCGCGCTCATCGCAGCAGCGCTGCTGGGAAGTGCGGGCGTGACCCTTTGTCGCGATGACGAGGACGAGACGCCGCAGGTGCGGCGCTAGCCGTTGTGAAGCTGGTTTTGCCCATAGATGAAGAAGGAAGCCGCCGCAAGGGGAGTGCCCTTTGCGGCGGTTTTTGCTATTGAGACTGTTGGATGCGGTGCGGCGGCGTTACCAGCTGGCCTCGATTTCGCGGATGCGCGAATAGAGCCATTCGTTTTGCGGCACCTGGATACCGTGCTTGGCCGCGAGGCGGCAGATGGTACCCGCAAATTCCTCGACCTCGGTTCTGCGTTGAGCGATGCGGTCTTGCGCCATCGAGGGCATGCCGGCGGGATCGAGCCCTTTTATGAGACGCACCATCTGCGTCAGGTCTTCCTCGGTGAGCTCGATGCCCTCGGCATTGGCGACTGCAAGCGTCTCGCGCATGGCGGAGACAAAACTGCGGAGCTGCTCGGAGCCCTGCTCCGTAGCGCTTCCGTAGGTGCCGCCGTAGGCCATACAGGTCTGGTTGATGCCGTCGTTGAGCATGAGTTTGGCCCACATGCGATGTGCGATGTCGTGCTCGACGGTATGGGCGATGCCGCAGCGCGTGTAGAGCCCGTCGATAGCGGTGACGGTCGCGGGGTCGGTGCCGGCGGCCGCACCAAAGCGGATCTCGCCCGCATTGGTAAAGGTGAGCGCGCCGTTGAGAAACACAGCGTCCATGCCTTGGCAGATTCCGAGGACGGTGCGCTCCCAGCCAAAGCGCTCGGCAATCTTTTGCTCGCTGGTGATGCCGTTGCATAGGGATGCGATGAGCGTGTCGGGCCCTACGATGCGTTCCATAGTCTTGAGCGCCTGGTCGAGTCCGGTTGTCTTGACCGTCAGGATGACCAGGTCGACGGGCGTCGCCTCGCTCGCGCGGACGGACTTGAGCGCGCAGGGCTTGCCGTTGACGGTGAGCGCATCACCCGCGTGGCGCTCAAAGCGCGCGTCGTCCATAACGTATTCGACGGCGTCGTTGCCGAGCGCTTGGGCGATCATGCTGCCGTAGAGCAGGCCCACGCCGCCCTTGCCGATGAAGGCGACCTTGTTGATCTGCATGTGAATCATCTCCCCATAAAAAGGCGCCCGCGTATGGGGCGTCTGATGGACTGTATGCCGCCGGGCCATGTCGCGTGCACCGGATGGCCGTATTTAGAAGAACAAACGCATGGGAACTTATGACGCGGGGCAGACCGCAAAGACACGTGCGGGATATCCGACGCCATCACGCACCTTGGGGAAGGTGCAGAAGATGACGGCGCCCGTGGCGGGAAGCTCGTCCAGATGGTCCATGACCTCGATCTGGTAACGGTCGACCGAGAGGATGTATTGCTCGCCGGGATAGGGGTAGGCGTCCTCGCGTGTGACCACGCTCGCCTCCTTTCATCGGGCTTTTTGCTGATGTTAAAGCGGTGCCGTGACAGCTCGATTTCTGCTGCGTTACGATACGTTCTCGATTGCGATTCCACGATGTTTCGGCCGCGTGACCATTGTGTTTCGTCTTGCCGGGGTGCTGATGGCGAAAGGAGGGGCCGTGCAATACCGCGTTGACCCCAAAAGTGGTAACCGAATATCCGCTCTGGGTCTGGGCTGCATGAGATTTCCCGGTGCGCCGGGACACCCCGATGCGAAGACATCCGATGCCATCATTTCCCGTGCGGTGGAGCAGGGGATTAATTATCTGGATACCGCGTATCTCTATCCCGGTAACGAGGTGTGCGTGGGCGCCTCACTTGAGCGCTTGGGGCTGCGCGACCGGGTGTTGCTGGCGACTAAGTTGCCGCACGCTTCGTGCAAATGTGCGGAGGATTTCGACCGCTTTTTTGACGAGCAGCTGCACCGTTTGCGGACCGACCATATTGACTACTACCTTATGCACAACATCACCTCGCCCGCCCAGTGGGAGCGCGTGGTGGCGTTGGGCATCGAGGACTGGATTGCGCACCAAAAGGCTGCGGGGCGTATTCGCCAGATAGGTTTTTCGTACCACGGCAGTGCGGCGGACTTCCTCACGATGCTTGACGCGTATGACTGGGATTTTTGCCAGATCCAGTACAACTACGCTGGAGAGCGCTACCAAGCGGGGACGGCGGGACTTATAGCAGCCGCCGAGCGCGGGCTCGCGGTGTTTGTGATGGAACCGCTTTTGGGTGGACGCCTGGCGGGCAAGCTGCCTCCGCGGGCCCGCGCCGTGCTCGATGACGTACGCGATCCGTACCTGAAGTCGCCGGCTGCTTGGGGCCTTTCGTGGGTGTGGAACCATCCTCAAGTCACGATGCTGCTTTCGGGCATGACCGATACCGCGCAGGTGGACGAGAACGTGGTGCTGGCGGATCGCGCGCTGCCGGATTCGATGACGACAGAGCAGCTCGATACCATCGCGCGTGTGCTAGGAGAGTTTGAGAAATCGAATCGCGTACCCTGTACGGGGTGCGGCTACTGCATGCCATGCCCCAAGGGCATCAATATTCCCGGCTGCTTTGTCGCCTACAACGCGAGTTACGCGCATAGTTGGTTTACGGGGCTGTCTCAATACTTTACGGCGAGCGCGGTGCGGACGAACGAGCCCAAGCTGGTGAGCAATTGCGTCAAGTGCGGCAAATGCGCACGTCACTGCCCGCAGCACATCGATATCCCCGGGCGCTTGGACGACGTACGCCGCCGTTTTCAGCCTGGCCCCGTGACGGCGGTGCTCAAGGCCTTCGGCAAAACGCGCTCCTCATGACCCTTTTATAACTTTCGGTGGAATAGTTCCTGTTTGCGGCAGAATGGGGCTTAAACAGGAACTATTCCACCGCAACTGAAGGGGGCTGTCGTGGGCTATCGGGATTCATGTGATGATTTGCGTGAGGTTCGTTGGGGCGTTTTGGGCGCTGGGCACATTTCGCATCGATTTGCATCGTCGCTCAAGAAGGTCGACGAGGCACGGCTGGTGGCTGCGGCCGGCCGCACTCCTTCGCATGTTGAGGAGTTTTGCAGGGCGTTTTCGATTGAAGCCGCGCACAGTTATGCCACGTCTGACGATAGCGGCGATGCGGCTTATGATGCGCTGATTGCCGATCCCGATGTCGATGCAATCTACTTGGCTCTTCCACATGGCATGCATGCGCATTGGGCTTGTCGGGCACTGCGCGCGGGAAAGGCCGTGCTGTGCGAAAAGCCGGCCGTTTTGAATGAAGAAGAGGCCCATGCGATCGCCTCTGTTTCCCGTGAGTGCGGTGTGCCGTTTATGGAGGCGATGAAAAATCGGTTTTGTCCGATGCGTACTCGCGTGAAGGGTTTGCTTGCGTCGGGCGAGCTCGGCTGTATCGCCTCGATCGAAAGCGTGCAAAAACTCGATTATGGTCAGCCGCCTTCGAGTTATCTGCTCGATCCGTTGCAGGGTGGCTGTCTATATGACATGGGCTGCTACGCGGTCGGGTGGTTTGAGGATCTTCTTGCGGGTGCGTGCGATGTTTCGTCTCGTGAAGTTCGCTGGCGTGACGTATCGGGTGGCCGCGTGGATTGGGCCGATGAGATCCATATGAGTGTCGGCGGTATACCCATTCATATGGTGTGCGACGGCAAAGCAGCATATGAAAGCCGCTTAACGATTGCCTGCGAACGGGGTTCGTTGGAAATCGAGCGCCTCCATCGCCCCGAGCTCGCCCATGTGAAGTACTCCGACGGTCGAGTGCTCGAAATCGACGCCCCATTTGAGGTCGATGATTTTTACGGCGAAGCTTCGCATGCGACTCAGCTCATCCGGGCGGGGAAACTCGAGAGTCCCGTCATGCCCCTTGCCGCCACACAGCGCTGCGCGCAGATCATCGATGCGATTCGCTTGACGCTCTAGGCTGCGGTGCTGCTGCTCAAGGGGGCTCGGCGGACCGTGCCCCTGATGCCCCTTTTATATCTTGCGGTGGAATACGGTCTGTTTGCGCCAAAATAAGGCACCAATAGACCGTATTTCACCGCAACTGATGAGGGGGAGCTGGAGATGCTAACGATCGGGTGTCATCTTTCGACGACGAAGGGCTATCGGGCAATGGGGGAGACGGCGTTGTCCATTGGTGCCAATACCTTTGCGTTCTTTACGCGCAACCCGCGCGGTGGCAAGGCAAAAGACCTTGACATGGATGACGTGGCGGCTCTGCGCGAGCTTATGGCGCAAAACGACTTTGGACCGCTGGTGGCGCATGCCCCGTATACCTATAACCCCTGCTCCGCTAAGGAGCGAGCGCGCGAGTTTGCCTTGGAGGCTATGGCGGAAGATTTGCAGCGTCTGGAAGCACTGCCCGGCAACTACTACAACTTCCATCCCGGTGCGCATGTGGGACAGGGGGCAGACGCCGGCATTCAGATGATTGTCGACACGCTGTGCCAGGTGATGTTTGAGGGACAGCAGACGACGGTATTGCTCGAGACCATGGCAGGCAAGGGCACCGAGGTGGGCCGTAGCTTTGAAGAGCTGGCGTGCATTATCGAGGGCGTTGCCGCCAAGTGCCCAGAGCTGTCCGATAAGCTGGGCGTTTGTTTGGACACCTGCCATGTGAACGATGCCGGCTACGACATCATCCATGATCTGGACGGCGTACTCGACGAGTTCGATCGCGTGGTGGGTATCGATCGCTTGCATGCTGTACACATCAACGATTCGAAAAACCCTTGTGGCGCCCATAAAGATCGTCACGAGTGCATCGGCAAGGGATACCTTGGCAGCGAGGAATTTGGTGGCGGTATGCAGGTTATGCAGAATATTGTATCGAATGGCCGTTTGCGTTCACTGCCGTTTATTTTGGAGACTCCGAACGAACTTGCAGGTTATGCAGCTGAAATTAGACTATTAAGGTCATTGCAGCAGTAATGACTGTCATAAAGTAGAGTATTCCATTCACGTTATGGGTTTGTTTCAATCAGTTTTCTCATTGCAGATTCGTAATTCCGGGTGCATAATAGCCAACAGTTTTTGCAGACCTCTGAATCAAACGAGGTCACCGGAAGGAGACTGATTATGAAGCTCAAGAAGCTTGGCGCATTTGCCGCCACGGGTGCCATGGCGCTCGCCCTTGCTCTGACGGGCTGCGGCTCGTCCAACGCCACCTCTGGTTCTGATGCCGGTTCCAGCAGCTCTGACGACGCTAAGGTCGAGAAGGTCGACGGCTCCAAGGAGTACGCACTCGTCAAGGACGGCACGCTGACCGTCGGCACCTCTGCCGAGTACGCCCCGTTTGAGTACAAGGACGACAACGGCGATTATCAGGGCTTTGACCTTGAGCTTATCAAGGCTATCGGCGACAAGCTGGGCCTGGATGTCGAGTACGTCAACAATGACTTTGACACGCTGGTTCCGGGCGTCGCTTCGGGTGCCAAGTATGACGTCTCCATCGCGGCTATCACTGACACGCCCGAGCGTGAGAAGGAAGTCACTTTCTCCGATTCCTACTACATGGACGATCAGGCCATCGTGACCAAGGTCGATAACGCCGACATCACGGCTGACAACTACAGCGAGAAGCTCAACAACGCCGACGCTACCATCATCGTCCAGTCTGGCTCGACCGCCGAGGCCTTTGCCCAGGAGAACTTCCCCAAGGCCAAGATCGTCCCCTACAAGGATGCTACCGAGTGCTTCAGCGCCTTGCAGTCCGATAAGGGTGACGCCGTAGTCACCAACCGCTCCGTTGCCAGCCAGCTGACCGCCGAGCAGTTCAACACCTGCCAGACCATCAAGCAGATCAGCACCGGCGAGGAGTACGCCATCGCCATCAACCAGGGCAACACCAAGCTCAAGGACGACATCAACCAGGCCATCAAGGACCTGACCGATGACGGTACCGTTGACGCCCTCATGGCTAAGTACAACATCAAGTAAAATAGCTACTTGATTGTGCGCGGGCCCTTTCCGTTTTGCGGAGAGGGCCTTTGCGCTTCTCTTGACGGAGAGTGTTTCCGTCTCGTTTTGCCGGCAACTTCTACGATAGGAGCCACCTTGTCTCGACTGAACAAAGGGGCCGCGGAGCAGCGTTTTTCACTGCCCGCCTTGCTCCAAAAGCTAGCCTGCGTCATGGCCGTGGCGCTCGCGCTGGTGTGCGCGGGGGCATATGCGCCCACGACCGCCCAGGCGCTTGAGACCGCAAAGATTACCGCCCGACCCAACACCGGTTCGGGCAGCGCTGTGGTCGGCGGCACCGAGACGCGCATTACCTGGGAAGTTCAGGCCGATGCCGACGAGGAGCTGAGCGGTCTTTCTTTGACGTTTGTCGACGGCACGACGTTTGGTACCGATGACACGCGATTGACGATGCTCTCGGGCGAGGACCTCATGGATCGTACGCCCATGAAACCCACGTGCAAGGCTGACGGCCAGACGCTCAAGATCGATTTTGGCGAGACGGCGCCTGCCGGCGGCTTTTTCCGTGTCGAGGTTTACGGCGTGACCTTCCCCGTCGAGGGCGGCGATGAGGCCTTTAGCGGCACCTATACGCTCGCCGACGGGTCGACCAAGAAGATCTCCAAGATTCCGTCGGTGGAGATCAAGGGCGTGACGGCCTTCGATAACTTCTTGGCCGACCTTAAAGAGCAGCCGTGGGTCGAGGCCTGGAACTCCAATATGTTCCTGCGCCTGTTCCTGAACCCGGTCATTTTGGTCCAGAGCCTGCCGATCGTTTTTAAGGGCTTCCTTATGTCGCTCTCGATCGTGCTTGTGGCGTTTCCGCTGGCGATTCCCTTTGGCTTTGCCCTGTCTCTCATGCGCATCTCCAAGTCGCGCATCCTGCGCTGCCTCGCCGGCATCTACGTGAATATCATCCGCGGCACGCCGGCGTTCCTGCAGATCTATATCGCGTTCTTTGGCCTGCCGCTGGCTGGCGTCAAGGTGGACGACTATGTCCTGGGCGTCATCGTCATGGCCATGAACTCGTCTGCGTACCTGTGCGAGATCTTCCGTGCCGGTATTCAGTCGATCCCCAAGGGTCAAAACGAGGCTGCCCGCTCGCTGGGCATGAATGCCTTCCAGACGCTGCTCTACGTGATGATCCCGCAGACGTTCCGCAATGTCCTGCCTACGCTGACCAGCGAGTTTATCCTGCTCTACAAGGATACGTCGCTGCTCGCCGCCGTGGGCGTGGTCGAGATCGTCATGAACGCCCGCACCATCGTGGCCACGACGGGCTCCATCACGCCGTATGTGGTTGCCGCCCTGTTCTACCTGGTCATTACGCTGCCGCTTGCGCGCTTGGTGAGTGGTCTTGAGGCGAGGCTTCTGGGGACGGCCGAAACCAAGAAGAAGCGTCCCGCCAAGAGCGCCGGACAGGTCGTCGCGACGCCCGCCGATCACATCGCCGGTCTGTAAGGAGGTCCTATCATGAGCGAAACCAATAACTCGAACGAGGTCGTCGTCAGCATCAAGAACCTCCAGAAGGCCTTTGGCGATAACGTGGTCCTGCGCGATATCGATCTGGATGTGCACAAGGGCGAGGTCGTCGTAGTCCTGGGTCCTTCGGGCTCGGGCAAGTCGACGATGCTTCGCTGCATCAATCGTCTGGAGCATCCCACGAGCGGCTCGATCGTCGTTGAGGGCGTGGACGTGTGCGCCAAGGGCGTCGACCTTAACAAGGTACGTACGCATTTGGGCATGGTGTTCCAGCAGTTCAATTTGTTCCCGCATCTGTCAGTCAAAAAGAACGTCATGCTCGCGCAGCAAAAGGTACTCAAGCGCAGCAAGGAAGAGGCCGAGAAGATTGCCGTCGAGGAGCTGACCAAGGTGGGCTTGGCCGAGCGTATCGACTTTATGCCGAGCCAGCTTTCGGGCGGCCAGCAACAGCGCGTGGCCATCGCCCGCGCCCTGTCGATGAACCCGCACGTGATGCTTTTTGATGAGGCCACGTCCGCGCTCGACCCCGAGCTCGTGCGCGACGTCCTGGGCGTCATGCGCGACTTGGCGCGCGACGGCATGACCATGATCGTCGTGACGCACGAGATGGGCTTTGCCCGCGATGTCGCCGACCGCGTCGTCTTTATGGACGGCGGCGTCATTGTGGAAGAGGGTACGCCGAGCGAGGTCTTCGACCACCCCAAGAGCGAGCGCACCAAGGCGTTCTTGGGCAATATCTCGTAGCTGCTTTGCAAAGCTATCCTTACGGAAAGCGGGGGCTGGATTGATTCCAGCCTCCGCTTTTGTAGGGTGCAGTCGTGTTTTGAGATGGGCCCGATTCGATGAGGCGCGTGGCGCTGCTAGGCCAGCTCGGCTCCGAGGGCCTTGCAGGCCGCCTCGCCCTCATCGTCGGGCGCATCGTAGCAAATGACGGAGTCCACGACGTTGACGCCGGCCTCGTCGGCGTCGGCCTTCCAGTTGTCCATCCACTCGCCCTCGGCCCACGAATAGGAGCCAAAGAGGACGACCTTCTTGTCGCCGAGGGTCTCCTTGACCTCGTCCCACATAGGCTGAAACTCGTCATACTCAAGCTCCTCGGAGCCCATGGCGGGGCAGCCGAAGGCGAAGGCATCATATTCGGCGGCCTTGTCGGCAGAGAAGTCGGCGCAGGGGATGACCTCAGTCTCGGCCCCCGCGGACGTGGCGCTTTCGGCGACGAGGTTTGCCATGGCCTCGGTATTGCCCGTGCCGCTCCAGTAGACGACGGCGATCTTGCTCATGTTTTGTCCTTTCGGTCGTGCGGCGCTTGCCGCGGCTTGTACGTTCTATCGGGTTGCCTGGGCAAGTTGCGCCAAGCTGCAGCCCTGCTGATAGACAAAGGTGAGGTATTGAGTGCAAGCGCGGTAGGCGTCAAACATCGCAAGCGCTTGCTCGACATTCGTGTAGACCTTCCAAGCTCCAAAGACCTTGTAGTTCTCGCCGCGCTGGACGATAAACTCGTGCACGTCGTCGTAGGGATATCCAAGGAAGTAGCCTATTTCGTGCGGAAACTCGCAGGTGCAGTCGTTGCTGCAGCTAGCTTGCTGGGGTAGTGCGCATCGAGTCTGGCTGCAGGCGCATTCCGCGACGTTATTGCTCGCGAGCGTGATGCGTGATGCCAAATGCACAAGGCATGTCGAAAGGTCTCTCGTGTCGTAGCCTTCCGAGGCGAGCGCCGTTTGGGCGCGAGGGTCTGCGAAATAGGTGGCGAGGCTTTTGGCTCGGTACGCGTACACGAGTGCTCCGCAGGGCCGCCAGACCAAAACACTCAGGTGGATGCCGAGCGGGTCAAGCTCGCGATTGCACTGGGCGATAACGTTGAGCAGGCGTGCTCGGCGTTCTGCGATGGTTTCGGTTGTGGTCGAGCCGTTCCCGTGGGCGTAGGTGCCTGGATAGGTAAAGAGCGATGCCGGCTTGATGCCCGCGAGCGTGGGAGAGCAGTTGCGCACGACCGCTGCCTGAAACGTTGGGATGTCTATGGTTCGAGTCACGGCGCTCCTTACGGATCTAAACTGTTAGCCTAGGAAAACTTATACACGAAAGTAAGCCATGGTCAACAAAAAAGTTTGAAGAGGGAAACTAATTGACCGAACAGACATGATTTTGGGTTAAGATGGGGACGCCCCATGGGGGTATCTAGATAGTGCTACTTGAAAGGGGAGCGCATGAGTGACTTGCTCAACCCTGCGAATCTCATCGTGCTGGCCGTCATTGCCGTCGGCATGTTTTTTGGACTGCGTCGCATTGCCGCTTCGACACACGGGAAGAGTTGCTGCAGCGATGGTGCGAGCGGCAAGAAGGCCAAAAAGGTTGTTGTGGTGGATACCGATGCGTCACACTATCCCTATAGCGATGAGCTGCTCATCGGCGGCATGAGCTGTGACGGTTGCGCTCAGAACGTAGCCAATGCCCTCAATGCGCTGGATGGCGTGTGGGCAACGGTGACGTATGCGGACCACACGGCACGCGTGCGCTCTAAGCAGCCGGTTGATCGTGGTGTCCTCGAGACGGCCGTGAAAGACGCGGGCTACTACGTCATGACGCTGTAAGCGCCGCCCTGGATGCGCTTCCTTGGCTAGGCTCGTCCGCGCAGTTCGATGTCTTGGATGTCGTCGAAGTCGATGGCGATGTCTCGGAGCTTGAGGAGCTTGAAGGCGGGGAGCGCCTCGTCGAGGATGCCGGTGCGGCTGCGATAGCCGTATGTATCGTAATAGGTGACACGAACCAAGTCGCCACGTTTGAGACCCTCGAGCTTTTTAGAAAGTACGAGGGCTTTTTCTTCCGTGAGCTCACGTTTTGACTCGACGGTGATTTCCTGCTTGCGCACGAGTTCGTAGTATCCCGTGAGGGCGGCAAAGGGCATAAACTGCGCGGCGCGGTTGGCGCGCACGGCACCGTTGGCAGTGAGCTTGGGGTCGGCGGCGCGGCGCCTGCCCTCGGGGTCCGCCAGGCGCTCGAAGGCGGTCGGCGGGCGCACGGGCTGTTGTTTGGGTTTAGGCACGGTGTCCTCCAACTTGGTCGTTGCGTTCGCGCGCGGTGGCGCCGGCGGTAAAGCTTAATCCCTTGACGAGCGCGTTCTTGCCGTACTTGCCTTTCACGGCCAGGACGGCGCGCGCCAGGTCGCGCTCGCGCTCATCGGCCTCGATATCGCTGAACAGATCGATGGTGGTAAATTCCTCGGGCATGAGGTTGCCAAATCCAAGGTTGATGCGCTTGACCGGTCGTTTGGGATCGACTGTTTGTGCCCAAAGGTCATCGAAATACCCCATGATCTTCTTAAACGAATTAGTGCGCTCGGGCAGCTTTCGCGAGGCGTTGGAGTGCGCAAAGAGCGCGGCATAGCCACCACGCGGTTTGCCGCCGTGTTCGCCCACAAAGATGCCATCGATTGCCTGCGCTTCGCGCACCAGACGACGCCTTTCGTCATCGCGCTGGACGGGCTTGGGAGCACGGGGCGCGAGCTCGGGGCCGTCGGTCGCTGCGGGCTCGATGCCCGAGGTGCTCGAGCGCAGGTGTCCGCAGCCGTCTATATACTGCGCCGTGCCGCTGGCGTTGAGCCGGCGTATGTCGGCGCGCTCGCTCGCGTAGCCCACAAAGAGCGAGATGCTGTCGCAGACCACGTGCTTATCGACTAGATCCAACACGGCGTTGTCGACCATTTCGCGCAAGACGGTGTAGGCCTGCTCGTAGGCATAGCCCTTCGAGAGCACCTGCCCCGTGGTGGTCGAGGTCGCTTGCGGGCGATAGGCTTGGATATCGGCGATGGTTGTCGGCTCGCGCCCGAAGGCGTGGTCGATGAGATATTCGGCATTGACGCCGAGTTCGTCGTAGAGCAGGTTCTCGTCGAGTGCGGCGACGCCCATCAGGTCGTAGACGCCGTATTTCTCGAGACGGGCCGCCACGCCGGGGCCGATGCCCCAGATGTCGGTGATGGGGCGATGGGGCCAGATCTCCTTGCGAAAGATCTCGTCGTCGAGTACGCCAATGCGGCTGGCTACGTGCTTGGCGGTAATGTCGAGCGCTACCTTGGCCTGGAATAGGTTGGGGCCGATGCCGACCGTCGCCGTGATGCCGGTGCGCGCCAAGACCTCGTCGCGCAGCGTGCAGGCGAACCCTTCCGCATCGGTGTGATAGAGGTCCAGATAGGGCGTCACGTCGATAAAGCATTCGTCGATGGAGTAGACGTGCACGTCCTGGGGGCTGACGTATTCCAGATAGACGCCGTAGATTTGCGCCGACACCTCCATGTAGTGTTGCATGCGCGGCACTGCTTTGATGTAGTCGATGCCGTCGGGAATCTCGAATAGACGGCAGCGGTTGTGTATCCCGAGGTCCTTCATGGTCTGCGTGATAGCGAGACAGATGGTCGTGCGTCCGCGCGATTCGTCGGCAACGACCAGGTTGGTGGTGAGCGGATCGAGCCCACGATCGACGCACTCGACGCTGGCATAAAACGTCTTGAGGTCGATGCAGATATAGGTGTGACGCTCGTGCCCCACGCGCCCTCCCATCAAACACATGTTCTTATCGAATACCTGTTCGATAATACCTGCTCGACCGGACACCGTCAAAACCTGCCCCTTTTTGGCAGGTATGGTCGTGCGGCTGCATCGGGTTTTTAACGCAGCCCTAAAGAGTGCGTAACAGCTCGGAAAAGCTCGCTTCGTAGCATGAGGCTAACGATTGATACCACCATAAAGCACGGAAGGGTTGTGGGGATAATGGTCAACTATGGGTTTGGTATGCCGACGCGCTTGGTTGCGGATGGGGATGTGGCTCGCTGGTGCGGGCGATTGGTTGCCCACTATGGCGGCACCAAGGCACTGGTCGTGCTGGGAGGCGACAAGCACACGCGTGATGAGCTCGTTTCGGCGGCGCTGGGCTCGGTTGATCGAGCTCTGCTCGAGCGCGTGCTTTTCCGCTGCGGCTCGGTTGAAGGCGACGGAGGAGACGAGCTGATCGACGAAGCCGTGGCCCTGGCGATCGACGAAGGCGTGGACTTTGTCCTGGCGATCGGCGATGGCGAGACTGCCGGTCAAACGCTT
>OGOM01001482.1_pt1 | contig 17182 bp, 17 predicted proteins | sample 1552681 | NCBI WGS metagenome assembly OGOM01 (sample SAMEA2580188, study PRJEB22360) | human gut metagenome | biome: human gut; feature: human-associated habitat; material: faeces | place: Denmark | collected 2008/2010 | reverse complement strand
CCAGCAGATGCAGATAATCCGTCAGCACCCGGAAACACAGCATTTCATCCTCCCGGAACTGACGGATATAGGGATGCTTCGGTTTGACCATTGCTGCGGCAGTAGGTGGTTTCGGGTCAAGCCCGAAGTCCGAAGCCAGCTTTTGCGCCGCTTGCAAGCTCGTCAGATCGAACAGCTTTGCTACAAGGTCGATCACATCCCCCTTGGCTCCGCAGCCGAAGCAGAAGAAATAGTCTTCATTCAGCTTCAGGCTCGGATGCCTGTCATTGTGGAACGGGCAGCAAGCCATACCGTTGCGGTTGACTTTCAGCCCGTAGTGTTCGGCGGCTTGCTTTACGCTGACTGCCGCCTTAATGGTTTCATAGATTGTCATTTTTGCATACCTCCTTGATTTTTCCGACGTTTTTTATTCGTCTCACCCGAATATACGCAAAAAATCACTTTCAGCCGAAAAATCAGGCACTCGTGCAAGAAAGAACTTCGCCGCCCCTGAAAATTGCAAAAATGCAATTTCTGGGGCGGCGAAGTTCTTGGGATATATTGATATTATTCCGCAAATAGAATATAATGTGATTACTATGTTTACAGGAGGGTAATGCAGATATGAGATACCTGTCCACTTTTGAAGTTGCAGAGAAATGGGGCATATCTCCCCGGCGGGTTGGTATCCTCTGTAACGAAAACCGCATACCGGGCGCACAGCGGGCAGGAAGCCGCTGGATCATACCCGAAGATGCGCCCAAGCCCACAGATGCCCGCATTAAAAGCGGAAAATATATCAAACACCATACCAACAGAGAGGAGGGCAGCTAATGTCCAGCACCTATTTACCAGCTGATGTTCGTACTCGAATTATAGATTTGATGAAAGAACACAAGTTTTCACAAAAGAAACTGGCTCTGTCTATCGGTGTACACGAAAGCACCCTAAGTCGCTTTCTCAATGGAACAACCGAAAAACTGAGCGAAGAAAGTGTGATCCGCATTGCGAAAACATTCAATGTGTCCACGGACTTTATTTTGGGAACAACGGAGATCCCCGATAAAAAGAATTATGATATTTCTGAGTTGGGCTTGTCCGTTGAAGCTGCCAAAAACCTTTATACCGGAAAGGTCAAAGCTGATATTGTGAGCCGCTTGTTGGAAAATCCCCGCTTTGCAACGGTTACATACATGATTGCAGGGTATCTTGACGATACAACGGCAGGCGGCTATGCTGCCCACAATCAGATGATCGCAACCGTTACTTCCATGCTGCTGGGGCAAAATAAGACCTCTGCTGCGGTGATGGCCGCCAGAGAAGCCAATTCCTATAAAGTTCCGGTCTATCAGGCAGACCTTACCAATATCCAGAATACCTTTATGACTGCGGTAAGAGAGGTAAAAAAGGAAGTGGGCAGTGAACTGGAAGCACAGAAAGCGCTCAGCAAGGAAATCACTGCGGAAATGTTTACAACACTCATCAAAGGGCAGGACGCACCGGTTCCCACAGTCACACCGGAAGAGATTGCCGATGCCATTACCGGAACGATCGCCAATGTTGACGGTGTAAATCAGGAGGCATTGGACACTTTTAATCAGGCATTGGTCGGGCTGATGCAGACCATGGTGGTACCAAATGACAAGCCAGATGAGTAATGAGCAGCTCTGTATTGCCGCTCTGGACGGTAGTACGGAAGCGAGAAATGCTCTTGTAGAAAACAATCTTCGCTTCATAAAAAGAACTGCCTATGAAATGTGGAGCGCACAACGGGAGCTGAACGCTGCCCTTGGTATTGAGATCAATGATCTGGTGCAGGAAGGGTCTTTGGGCTTACTGGACTGCATTGCCGGTTACAGACCGGACATGGGCAACAAATTCCTGACCTATGCAGCACCGGCGATCCGCAACGCTATGGTGGACTACATCCGCAGATGGAATCCTACTTTTGAAGCGAAAAATCTGGGAAGTATCATCCGGCTGGATGAAGTTGTAAAAGACGAGAATAAAGGACGACACGAATTTGTCTCTGACTCCAGAGCGAAAAATCCGGAGCAGATTTATATTGAAAAAGAAACCCACGAAGAAATCCACACAGCGCTCCTACGGATTGACCGCCGTGAACGGGCATACCTCTGGTATCGCTTCGGTTTTGAGGATGATACATACCATCCGCTGAACGAAACAGCGAAGCACTTCCACCTGTCTGAGAGTAGAGCAAAATCCACGGAAGCACTCGCTCTGGACAATGTGTGGTTGGAACTGCCATGGTGGTACTGATAAAATGACAAAATCGCTGCAATCTTCATTCCACATGAGAATGAAGATTGCAGCGATTTGCTTGTATATGGAAGATAGGTTTACATCTAAATTTTACTTGTCTTTCTACCAGCCACACTGTCAAAGTTCAGGAAACAGCATTACATCCAAACCTTGACCGGCTTTATTTACTATGACTTGAACCGGAGTCTGTTCCGCCCATTCAGGGTCAGTATCAGCGATTTCTTTCCATTTCCGGTAATGCTCCGCAACACCATCGAACAGCACTTCCTCGGCTTCCCTGCGGGCTTGGGAGGCATCCTCGATATTGTCGTATGTACCGAGGAAATACTGCTTTCTCTGGAATACAATCCTTGCGACATATTTTCCTCGAATCAGATACACACCCTTGTACCCAGTGGTATTATCCGTCGGCACTTTCTTACTTTTGATTGCGTCCATAGAAGTACCCGCAACGTGGGTCAGGAATGATTGCAGGCTCTTGTCATGCTCCTTCTTTTGACATCCGCAGCTTTTCATGTTGCAGTAGACAAGATTGTTATATGCAACATCAATTTCGTTGCCGCAATCACAGCGACAGTGCCAGATCACACTTCCGTCAGCACCTCTGTCTGGGAGCATATATTCCGCTGTAAGACGATAGAAACGCTGTCCGGATATATCGTTTGGACGGCCACGGCTTGCTTTGCAGCCGCAATGTGTTCTTTTTCCGGTCATCAGTAAAGTGGCAGGACAATCATAGCGTTTGCCGCAGGAACACTGACAGCTCCACCAAATGCCGCCATTTTTGTGCTGATGTTCCGATATATGCAAAACAGTCAGATCACCAAATACCTTGCCAGACAGGTCTGTTGATACAGCTTCCCGGTGCCGTTCTTTCCGCAGACAACCGCAGGAATAAGAGCCGCCATGTCTCAGACTTCGCTCCAGAACATATCGTTCAGTACCGCACTCGCATCGGCAGAGCCTTTTTCTTTCACCTTTTGATGTTTTCTCATAGGTATCCAAAACCGTCCATCGGCCTATGACCGTGCCAGGTGCAATTCCAGCTTTATCCATTTATTTGGCTCCTTTCCTGCAAGATTTTGTAGTCAGGGCCTGTCATTCCCTGTTCTTACAGGGAATGACAAGGGTACCCTTGTCAAAAACTCTAAAATGATCTATCTAATCCAACGGGATCAAACGACCAATCAGTACGTATCGTGCATTGTCATATTCATAAGAACAGGTAGATAGGGTCACAAATCGATCTCCTTGTAACACCTGAAAATCAGATGTGAAGGTTGACTTCTCTATGGATTGCTCTGCCAATGCAAACACTTCTTCCTCTGTCTGTCCAAAGGAATAGATTTCAGAAGTCGGTGATGTGACATATCCAGCAATCAGTTCCACCTTGTAGTTCCCATCCGGTGTCAGCAGCCACATTAGGGGATGGTTGTCATAATAGGATTGCTCTTTATAGTTTGATAGTGTGCCAAACATTCCCTTATTCTTCATGTTATGACCGTAGATAATGGTATTGCTGTCGGAAAAATCAGCCGTATTTCGGTAATCTGCGAACAGTGTTCCAGAGCTGTTCCATGTGCCGTCAATCAATCTGCGAAGGTAGTAGTCGTTATCTTCCGCCTGAACTACTGGGAAATTGATCTGCGTATCTTCACAGTAAATCCACCCAACCACATCCTCGTTGGTTTTCCAAAGGACTTCAAAATCCACCTCAATCGGGGCGGTTTCCATAGGGAGCTGTTCCGTATCCGCTTCTGATTCCTGTTGCGCAGGAAAGTCCACATCAGATGATTGGGGTTCAGGATCTTTTATTGCTACAGCTACGTCTATCAGGCTCTCATTCAAATTCGTACTTTGGTTACTTTCCCGGAGATAATCCACCAGATTCAAAGTAGCAAACGCCAGCACACCCAAAGCTGCCAGCCCCAGCAGAAAGCGAAAAAGTTTTCTCATTGATTTTCTCCTTATAATATGCAGAAAACCCCACCCCGACGCTCCAACAGCGCCACGGATGGGGTTGCTATAACTTATTCTTCCGCTTTTTGGCTCTTGCGGGTCAAGAACAGGCAGACGATCACACCCAAGCTGACCGCAATCAGCACCGCATATAGAACAGGCGTGGACTCATCTCCGGTTTTCGGAGTATCAGGATCAGTAGGCGTAGGCTTTACAGTCTCGTACTCATTATCAAACTCAGCACCGGGCAGCTTATTGCCCTCAGAATCCGGATACAGTACCGCCGTAGCTTCCAGACCACTGCCGTCCTCGGCGTTGGTGATATAGACCGTCAGAGCATATACCGTATCGTCATAGGTGCATTTCTTGTTGTTTCCAGCCACCTGATAAATGGTGTAGGTGTAAACGCCTACCCTGTTATAGGTGATAGTCGGAAAGTTTTTCGTATCCGCTCCGGTTATCGTCATGGTGTAGATATCACCAACAGAGTCCTCCGGCATAGGGTAGGAAGCGTTATCCGCTCTCAGCTTGATTGTGAAATCCTCTTCCGGTTTAGGCAGGGTTCCGGAAAGGGAAATTGTGACTGGAACAGAAACTCCAGGCAGCTCCGCTGCATAAGCGGGCAGAATCATTGTCGTGCTGCATATCACTGTCATGACCAATGCTAAAAATACATTTAACCATTTTCTCATATTACTTATCCTCCTGATCCGCCGTCTGGTATGGTTCCATCACAGCCAGAATAATTGTTCTTGCGTCGGTAAACTCTGTTGAACAGGTGGAAAGGGCAAGCACCTTTGGATTTTCCATCTGTCTTAATTTATCTATGGTTTCTTCACGCAGATGCAAGCTGTTGTTTTCTGCGAAAGAAAGCAGTCCATTTATATCAGTCTGCCACAGTTCCGGATCGAAGATGGTATCTTCTCCAGCTTCGACCAGCAGGCAGGCAAAGATTTCAAGGTTATAAGATCTGTCAGGTAAAATCAGTATTCCTGTCTTGTTATCATCAAAGAACGACTGATCCTTATATAAGTCAAGATCACCAAACATTCCGCTGTTTTCCATATGATGGCCATACAGCAGGGAATAGGCATCTGAAAAGTCACGTTCATTACGTGTGTCTAAAAAAATACTTCCGGCAAGAGCAAAGTTGCCGTATACATCCCGATTGATGTAAGTAAGGTTTGTGCTGCCCTGCAGCACAGGTAAATCAATGTTGGTGTTGTCCACCATGACCCAGGCGCAGACGTCGGGGTTGATGGCCAGTAATTCTTCAAAGGAGGCACCGCCCTCCTCTTCAACAACGGGCTTTATTTTCACCATATCTGCCTGAACATCATTGGCAGCGGTATATACCCGGCTGTTATCCCATAAAGCATAGGCCGCATAGATGCCTGCCACGCTCAGGCTCAGGATCACAACCAGATTCACAAGAGAGTTAGCGGCCTTTAGAATCCATCTCGACATTTTATTTTCGGGCGAACCGTGCCGCACTCCTTTCTCACTTTTGTTCCGGACAGCCTGGGGCAGTTGCCCGCCCCAGGCATCGGAACGTTTTATCTGAAATACTCAGTCTATTTCAGATTAGAATTCACGCATCATGCGCTTCTTGCTGATGAATACGAACAGACCCATGCAGGCAACAGCCAGCAGCAGGATGTAAGGCATGGAGTCCATGTTGATACCGGTGTCGATCTCACCATCCTTGTTGTTGGTGATGGTCACACTCTCAGAAGCGGTATCGATCTTCTTGTTGTTATCATCAAAATTGTAGAAAGCTGCATCATAACCACCGTCAGCTTCGGCAGTGTAATCGTTCTCGACTACGGTATAGGTAACGCCGTAAGGAATATTGGTAAAGGTAACGGTTTCGTCGTGCTTCAGGGTGATCTCAACTTCCTTGGAACCAGTCCAACCTTCGCCAGCAGCAATGGTCTTGGTTTCGGTACCGTCTACATAAGTAATGGCTTCACGAACGGAATCGCCTTCAGGAGCAGTGAAAGTAACCTTCACAGTGAACTCCTTCTCCTGGTCACCCATGATACCGGTAACGGTCTTCTTCACAGACAGGGAACCAGCGGAGTATTCGTTGTTGAATTCACCGGACTTAGCTTCGCCTTCGCCCTCGGTATGAACAGCGGCAACACGCACCTTGCCATCCTGTTCAATAACAGTGACAACCAGAGTGATTGCATCAGAACGGTAGGTTACACCAGCAGTACCACCGTCAGTCTCGGTGAAGGTGTAGGTGTAGATACCAACAGAGGTGTATGTAGGCAGGGTAATGGTAATGTTCTTCTTTGCATTTTCGCCGCCTGCTTCACCAGAGGTATAAGAAACGCTGACAATGGTAGGAACGGGAGCGTTGGTGGTAGTCACACTGTCAGCTGCATCAGTAACATTGGTACAAGTCAGGGCAGAGAAAGCAAAAGTCTCAGCAGGGCTGGTGGTACCAGCATTGGTCAGCTTGTACTCCTTGGTCAGAGTAACAGTGGACATATCGGTGTAAGTGGTTTCTTCGCCTTCAGCGGCGAAAGCAACGGTGCTCATGCTCAGTACAAGAACCAGAGCCAGAGCGAGAGAAAGAATTTTCTTCATGTGGATTTTCCTCCTGGTTTTTAATAGAATTCTATACAGTTCGTGCGTCCACGAATCATATATGGGTTTGCTTCCCGACAGGGGAAGACTTTTAGGGGACATTGAGGTTATAGCCCTCGTCTGCGGAGAATGGTAATGACTTTTCCCTGTATATTCTCCATGGGGATCGGGCCAAAATCCCGGCTGTCCTCCGTCTGCGTTCGGTAGTCGCCAAGGACAAATACATGGCCCTCCGAAACTGCATAAGGATAGGTAAGCCCTTCTTTGGCGTAAGTGGGATACAGGATTTCTCCTGTCTGATTGGTTCCGTTCACAAGCAGCTTCCCGCTGTCATCCAATATTACGGTGTCCGTTGCTCTGGCAACGATCCGCCCAATATGGGGTTCGCCGTCCACTGTGTAAACGACCACATCATTCTTGGCATATTCCTGCTGAATCCGAAAGGCAATCACCAAATCGCCATCCTTAACAGCGGGAAACATGGCGTTTCCGCTGACCTGGGTAATCAGGAACACCTGGGTAAACATGACCCAGCCTGCCAGCGCCAGAAACAGAATCCGCAGCAGCAAACTCCAATAGCCCTGCCGATCCAGTGCACGGTTTCGCCGTGCGGTGATGATACCGGAAATCGTTTCTTTCTTCTTAGCCGTAGATGTCATCACCGGCCTCTCCGTGCACTGCGGAACCACAGCGCTGGGCAAGCAGGGCATCGTACCTTGCTCTTTCAGCAGATAATGCCGCTTCATACAGCGTGTTCAATTCCGCAATTTTCTTCCACACATCCGCTTCCCGCACCCCGCCAAAGAAAGTCTTTTGGAAGCGAACCTGTTTCAGCCACTTTTGGATGCGCGCCTGCTCATGGTTGAGCGGTTCGGCAGTTTCGTTGTTCGGTCTGCCACGCACCCGATTTGCTTTTGCAACGTCCTTGTGGGACGAGTATTTTCCTGCCATTTCTTCAATCCTCCGATTTAGTCATCATCATGGTTTCTGCGTCTCTTAATCAGCAGAACCGCACCAATAACTACAACTGCCAGAATCAAAATGTAAGGAACGGTTTCCAGGGAAATGCCAGTGTCGATTTGAACAGTCTTGTCGTTGTTGATGACCAGCTTGCTATCCTCTTCCGGCATGGTGAACTTAAAGATGCCATCCTTTTCCAATGCAGCGGTCAATGTAACGGTAGTTCCCGTACCATTGCTCGGGATATAGCCATTGCTCTTCGTAAGGTCTTCCGTCACAGTCACTTCGGCTCCGACGGGCACCTGGAAGGTTTTGCTTTCGCCGCCTTTCAAAGTGAAGGTCTCGGAGTTTCCGCCATAGAGCAGGGTAAAGCTAAATACATCATTGGCGTTATACATATTGCCGGAGACCGTCTTTTGAATGGTCAGTTCCACCGTGTTCAGCTTCCAGATGGCATACAGGGTAGTTACATCCTTGTCGAGTGTAATGCTTCCTTGACCCAACTGGTAAGTAGGCGTCGTTGCGTCCGGATTCTCGTCCCAGCCCAGCAGGGTGTAATTCTCCCGTGTGAAATGAGGGGTGGTTCCGTCCATGTTGTCCCAGATGGAAACAACACTGTTTCTTGCCCAATTCTCGGTCACATCGTCGCCATTGCCGCCGTTGGCGTTATAAATCAGCTTTACGGCATCTTTGGACCACTGTGCCTCGAACTGCATGAGGTTTCGTGTCACCAGCACATAGCGTCCCGGCTGATAGATGGCACCATTGGGGGCTTTCCAGCCAACAAAGGTCAGAGCCGGATCATTGGGTACGCCGCTGCCCCATACCCCGGTATACTGCGGAAGCTGTACAGATGCCTCATTGATGGCAAACTCACGCTCATCTACGACTTCCTGGGTGGCGTTCTCTCCGCCAATGCCCGGCAGATAACTGACCTTACCATTGGTGCCGATCCATTTTGCGTAAAGCTTCAGAACACCGTTCGCATCCACATGGTTGGCGCCTACAGCAGAGGTGAAGTCAAAGGGAACCAGCTGACCATTCTGATACCAATACCATCCAAGGAAGCTATCCTGCACAGCGGAGGGTACCAGCTTGTCGTCAATTTTTCCGCCTTCGGCAAAGCCCTGCCAGGCATAGGGGGCAGCATCGTCCCTATAGAGGTAATACTCAGCACGGAACTGGTTCGGCTCCCACTTGGCGTAGAGGTTCATATTTGCGGTAATAGCGGAATTCTCGTCGGGCTTATACTCCGTTCCCGGTGTAAACTCAGAGGTGGTGTACCATCCGGCGAAGACGTAACCCGCTTTCGTCATGGTCGTTTCCAGGGATTTCAGCAGGTCAGTATCCTCGTTGTAGATCTTGTCACCATAAAGATAACTTGAGGTCTGCGGATCGCTTGCGCTGTGGGTATCGTCATTTGTCCAGACGTTCAGCGTCAAATTGTCTCGGTCATACAGAAGAACCTGGCAGAAATCACCACTGCTTAATTTTCCGTTTTTAACTTCTTCGGCAAATACAGTGTCGAATTTTTCTTTGATGGTACTTCCAGTATTGGCAGAAAGATACTTCTGGCCATTTTTCATGGACATACTGGTCGAATAGTCATCAGCAAACTTTGGCTCTCCATTTACCGCTGTGCAGCCATCTAGTTTCTTGTAACCCAAGTTGCCGCCGGACATCAGCATCTGACAAGCTTCCGTATAGATCGTGTAGTTCTTTCCACCGTAGACAAAGTCAACTGTTTCTCCAGGAAGTGTTGTGCGCGCATAAATGGCCCATTTTTCGGAAACATTGGTAAAATCATCGTCTAAAGTATTTTTTCCTACCAATTCTCCATTTTCGATAGTAAGGCCATTTTTATTACTGCTGCTACCAAACAAATCCCACTCCAATGTGTACATATTGGTTGTTTGAACGGTTCCTGAAGGTTTCTCCCACCCTCTAAAGGTATAAGAAGTATAAGACGGTGTATTTCCGCTATTATCCTTGACCCAAGCAACCTGAGGCCAGACGGCGGTGATATCCTCGCCATATTTGGCGGTAAAGGAGTAGGTGAACTTTGAGGTGCTGTCCTGCGTGTAGGACACAGCATACTTCGTCCGATTGGCTTCGGAAATCAGGCTCTTGTAATCAATAGAAGCAGTTGTGTTACTCTGGTCATAGGCAAAGGTCAGTGTCACCCGTGCCCGGTTATAGTAGACCAGCACCGTGGTGGAGCCATCCGGGTTTACCCACCGCTTATTGGATGCAGTCTCATACTGGTAATAGGTGTCCGAGATATCCGGGATAGTGGCATTGCCGGCATTTGCATTTGCAGACTGCTTGGCGTAACCGGTGAGTGCACCATCCATTGTATCCGCATAGCGCACGGCATGGCTTCCGTTCAGGTCGGTGATGGTGCTCTTTTCAATGGAAACGTAGCTTCCTGCCGGAGCATATACCTTCACGCTCTTGCCGGCAGGAGAATACTCTGCATCGTTGGCATTCTCGTACATATAGACGATGGTCACCGGAACCAGCTTGGCATCCCAGAAGGCATAGAGGGTCAGGTTCTCGTTAACGGGTGTGGTAAAGTCAAAGGGCGTATAGGTGTCCTTATTCGTAGACCAGCCGCGGAAGGTATAACCCTCACGGGTGGTCTGGCCGCTGGTAGCAGTGTCGCCCTCAGCAATGATCTGGGAGGGCACTGCCGTACCGTCGTTTGCAATGAAGCTGACGGTCACAGACTGGGCGTACCATGCGTACAGGTTCAAGGTGCCATTAGTCGCCGCGTCACTGACAGGGGTCGTAAAATCGAATGCAGTCAGATTGGCGGCAGGGCTATCACCCTGCATCGTGGTAGACCAGCCCTTGAAGACCTTGTCCACCAGCGTGGGACCCTGGGCAGGTGCTACAGTTTTCCCCGCCATTGCGGAAAGGGTCAGGTGTACGGTCTGGCCATCCTGGCTGTAGAAGTTGACATAATATACGCCTTCCTCAGTGGGCTCGACCCACTTTGCATGGAGTGTGGTATCAGCGTTGACCACAGTTTCGGAAGTGAATTCTGTGGTCAATGCTTCATCCGAATACCAGCCGGCGAAGACCTTTACAAACTGTCCGTCCGCAGCCTTCCAGACCGGTTCTGGCAAATCAGAAATGGTCTGTCCTCCCGTAACCGTGACAGAACTTGGAGCAGGCACATCTGCTGCTGCGGCATCATCTCCCACACTAAAGGTCACGGTATATTCCGGCGCAGATACGGTTACTTGGATGGTTTCGGTATGTGTAGTCCATTCAGTATATATCCCCCAATAATCTTGAGAAGTATAATAGGTATGTGTAATCGTTGCGGTTCCCGCAGAAACACCGGTGACGGTGGCAGAGGCAGCTTTGTAGTCATCACCCAAAGTAAAATCAACTTTTGCTACATCCTTGTTGTCACTTGCCCAGGATTCTTGATGATCAGAATCCGCTGATGTACCAGTAACATTACTTGTAATGGTTGCGCTTTCGCTGATTTTCAAAGTGATGCTATCTTCGCCGCCAATGGCTGCTGGGTTAGTATCTGTTCCCAGCAACACCGCCGTATTGTCAGACACACCTTTTTTATCCATAACTTCCGGAGTCGGTGAAGTGGTAGGCTCACCGGTCGGTTCCACGGTGGTTTTCGTTGCGGGCTGCGTGGTGGTTTCTGTTGCCGGTTCCGTGATAGTTTCCGTTCCAGGTTGTGTAGTAGTTTCCGTTACAGGTTCCGTGGTGGTTTCTGTTGCCGATTTTGCTCTAGAATCTGTTATTGTTTCCAGCTCTGTATCTGAACTGCCTACGTCAACAGAAGTATCCGCCAGATTTGTTAGAGCTGTCGGCGCGGGAGTAACAGTAACGGCGGTCTCTGGTTCAACGGTGACATCCTCCGTAGGCTTTTCCGTTACGATTTCCTCCCCTACCGGAGCAGCATTTGCTTCTAAAGCAATTGCCGATATAGGCATTGCCCCTATTAGGCAGACGCAGCATAACAGCCAAGCGATCAGCCTACGGGATAATCCTTTAGTTTTCCTTCTTCTATTATTCATCGAAATACCTCCTGCTTTATCCATCAGCACCATTCAAGCGCATATAATTTTGTTCATATCCAGCATCACCGGGAAAAGGAAATCCTCCATTTTCTAATAACAGAGCAAGGACTGCAACCGATCAATTACAGTTCTTACTCTGTCCCACCGTACATAATTCATATAATGTCACGCTTACAAATCATCCATCAATCTTTTGTCATAGGTTTGGGCGTTTTTGAGCGCACGAAATCACACCCTCCCAATTCCATTTTCAAAAAAACAATGCTGAGGGTGTTATTGTGCTGCCCATTGATAAGGCTGCGAACATATTTGGGTTAAATCGAAAATAAAATGTACTTTTTCCATACCAGGTCTTGAATTTTTCGGCTATGTATGCTATACTTGTTGCGATTGAAAACAGGATAAATATGTGTGCAGAACATGGGTTCCCTGACATAATATGAATTATGTTAGGGCTTTTTTATTCCCTATACGACCAGTCCAAGTCGCTCGATTTTGCGGCGATGTTCTGTGCCGGTGGTCATAATATAAATGCGGGTCGTGTCAATGCTGCTGTGACCTAAGATGTCAGCCAGCTTCGCAATGTCCTTTTCAATTCCATAAAAAGTGCGGGCAAAGAGCTTACGCAGATTGTGCGGAAATACCTTGCTGGGATTGACCCCGGCTTCCTCACACAACGCTTTCATTTGCGCCCAGATATAGCTTCGATTCAAAGGTTTTCCGTTCCGGGTGAGAAAGATCACACCGGAGCGGATTTTTTCTTTTTTGGCATACTCCAACAGCAGCTTTCTCAGCTTGCCGGGAATCAGAATGGTTCGGGTCTTACCCTTACAATTCACAAGGACTTCGCCCTGTTTTACATCTTCAACCGTGAAGAACTTCAACTCTGAAACACGGATGCCGGTGCCGCAGATCGTCTGCATTACCAGTTGCAGTTGGGGTTTATTTTTTGCCGCTTCCAACAGGCGCATATACTCTGCCTTGAACAGTTCCTTTTCTTCGGCGCAGTAGACCTGCTTCTGCTGCTTAATGGCTTTTACCTTGCAGTCAGACCAACCGAGAAAGTCCAGCAGACTGTTCAGACTTGCCAACATGGAATTGATGGAACGCACCGCATATTCTTTGATCTGCAATTCCTTTTTGTAAGCCATCACCACCTCTTTCGTAATTACTTCACCACCAACATAAACGACAAAAGCGCGAGCATCCCGGAGATATTTCTCCACGGTTGCCGTGCTTTTTTCTTCCCGGATCAAATATTGGTGATAAGACTCTATTTGGGTATTTGTAATTTTTCGTTCTTCCATTTTGGTTTCCTCCTGAGATTTACAATCAAATTTGTTCAGCATCCATATTGTACCCAATCTTCAAACAAATTTGCCGCAAGCCGCAGCAGGAAAAGCACATTTCTAACGCATATCGCCTTTAATCCGATATACTTTTTATTATAGTGGAACTGTTCCGTTATTGCAACGCAAATCACGGATTGATTCCAACATAATTTCGTGCTTAATGGATACAATATAACAAAAAGGCGGTGATCCTATGTACGATTCTGATTTTCCTCTAAGACTGGCACAGCTTAGAGTTAAAAAGGGTGTGTCTGCCCGTGATATGAGCCTATCCCTTGGTCAAAATGCTGGTTACATCAATAATATAGAGAGCGGCAAAGCGCTCCCATCTATGGGAACCTTCTTTTATATATGTGAGTATCTGAACATTACACCAAGTGCCTTTTTTGATACAGACACCTCAAATCCTGAAAAGCTGGACAACCTGATACAAAAATTGAAAATGCTGAACGATGCCCAGCTCGACTCCATTTCTACACTGATTGATGGAATTGTCGGTAAAAAATAATTTATAAAAGGAAAGTGGCCTGACACAGCTTTTTAGCTATGCCAAGCCACTTTTACATAGTATGTACTGCTGCCTTTAATCAGCATAGAAATTTTAATAAAAACCGTCCGTAGAATTTTCCCCACGGACGGTACGTTAATCAACTATCTAAAGGCTTATACTCAGTTACAGTTTTCAAATAATTTTCCGGATCACCGTTCAAGATAAGATCTGCATACCCAATCGGGTCATTATAGATTAGATAGTCCAGTTCTGACCGTTCATACATATTGTCTGCAACTTCGTTCTCAACGGCAATCGTGTCAATCGCAATCATACTTCCATCGCTGAATTTCAGTTCCACACAGCAGTTGTCCATATTGTAGGTGCAAGATAATAAGGTACTCATGATATATCCTCCATAATTCGCATTAAAAAATGAAAATCCCGTCTGACTTCCTGTTAGAAATCAGACGGGATTTGTCCGTATGCACCCCGGAAACCGTCAGCCAACAGTTGATAAGTAAATTAGTTCCTTATCACTATTAAGCCTTGGAATACAGGCTTTTTCATTTGGTCCGAGTGACAGGAGTCGAACCTGCGGCATCCTGCTCCCAAAGCAGGCGCGCTACCAACTGCGCTACACCCGGATATTCAAGTTGTCTCGCCAATACAATGTCTTGACATTTAATTAGTATACGCTATAATAAGAGCATAGTCAAGATTTTTTGACTAAATTTTTTGTGTGCATAAGCCATATGCGCCTATAAGGAGTAGAAATTATGAACAACACCGAAAAGACAATGGACAAGATCGTTGCCCTGTGCAAGGGCCGCGGCTTCGTTTACAGCGGCTCCGAGATCTACGGCGGTCTTGCTAACACCTGGGATTACGGTCCGCTTGGTGTCGAATTCAAGAATAACGTCAAGAACGCTTGGAGAAAGAAGTTCGTACAGGAGTCCCCGTACAATGTCGGTCTGGATTCCGCTATCCTGATGAACCCGATGACTTGGGTTGCTTCCGGCCATGTCGGCGGCTTCTCTGACCCGCTGATGGACTGCAAGGACTGTCATACCCGTCACCGCGCTGACCAGCTGATCGAGGACGCTACCGGCGAAAATCCGGCTGGCTGGAGCAATCAGCAGATGCGCGATTACATCGACGAAAAGCAGATCGCCTGCCCGAACTGCGGTGGTCATAACTTTACCGATATTCGTCAGTTCAATCTGATGTTCAAGACCTTCCAGGGTGTTACTGAGAACGCAAAGAACGAGCTGTACCTGCGTCCGGAGACCGCACAGGGTATCTTCGTAAACTTCCAGAATGTACAGCGCACCACCCGCCGCAAGATTCCGTTTGGCGTGGCACAGGTTGGCAAGTCCTTCCGTAACGAGATTACCCCGGGCAACTTCACCTTCCGCACCCGTGAGTTTGAGCAGATGGAGCTGGAATTCTTCTGCAAGCCGGGCACCGATCTGGAATGGTTCAAGTACTGGAAGGACACCTGCAAGAACTTCCTGCTCAGCCTCGGCATCAAGGAAGAAAACATGCGTCTGCGTGACCATGAGCAGGAAGAGCTGTCCCATTACTCCAATGCTACCACGGACATTGAGTTCCTGTTCCCGTTTGGCTGGGGCGAGCTGTGGGGCATCGCTGACCGTACCGACTTCGACCTGACCCAGCATCAGAACACCTCCGGTGTTTCTATGGAATACTTCGATCAGGAAGCCGGCGAGAAGTACATCCCGTATGTTATCGAGCCGTCTCTGGGTGCTGACCGTGTTGCTCTGGCATTCCTGTGCGACGCATACGACGAGGAAGTTGTCGGTCAGGACAAGAAGGGCAAGGATGATGTCCGCGTGGTTCTGCGTCTGCATCCGGCTCTGGCTCCGTACAAGGCTGCTGTTCTGCCGCTGTCCAAGAAGCTGCATGATCAGGCTATGCCGGTATATGAAGAGCTGTCCAAGCACTTCATGATTGATTACGATGAAGCTGGTTCCATCGGCAAGCGCTATCGCCGTGAAGATGAGATTGGCACGCCGCTGTGCATCACCGTTGACTTCGAGACCGAAACCGACGGCTGTGTAACCATCCGTGACCGCGACACCATGGAGCAGATTCGTCTGCCGATCGCGGAGGTCAAGGATTACATCGCAAAGAAGTGCGAATTCTAATCAAATTCTGCTATGTCCGAAAAGCTGTCCTGTTCGCAGGACGGCTTTTCTTTTGCATGTTATGTAAAATATACTTGACATTTTATCGTGTATAGCATATACTGCAAATACAGAAAGACAGAAGGAGGGCAGTCCATGAAAAATCTGCGGCTGAAGGCAGCGCGTGCCGGAAAAGATCTGTCTCAGCAGGCGCTGGCCGAGCTGGTCGGCGTCTCCCGCCAGACAATCAACGCCATTGAAAAAGGCGACTACAATCCAACCATTCGTTTGTGCATTGCCATTTGCAAAGCATTGGATAAAACTTTGGACGATTTATTTTGGGAGGTATGACCTATGAAAAGAAAAAATATCCGTTTACTCCCCCCGATTGCTCTTGACGAGCGTCAGAGACAGCAGATGTACCAAATTGAACACCGTGGTTTTTGGCTTGCATACTTTGGCATCTTAGCCTTGCTGCTGTTGGAAATTCTCACCAACGCCTCCGGTATATTGATCGGCTGCACCACGATTCTGCTGCTTGCCCTCAGCATATACACGGAATGTTGCTGTATTCGCCGCGGCTTGTGGGATTGGCGTCTCAAGCCCAACCCGAAAAGCAATGCCTTGATGAGCATGATTGGCGCTGTCTGTATCTTTGTCTTTACGCTGCTCGTTTACACAAAAAACGGCTATTTTGTCAATTCTCCTGCGCTGATGTACTTATGCGCCCTGATTGCCGCCTTCTTTACGTTTATTCTGACCTTTGCTCTATTGTCTGTCACCGCTCACATATGCAACAAACGCAATGCGCGCTTAGACGAAGCGTGCGAAGAGGATGAGGAGGAATAATCTCATATTTTCCTGTTAAATTTCCGGCAACCATGCTATACTAAAGTTGTTTGAAAGTAAATTTCTCACAGGAGGCTAAAATGCGATGGAAAAGAAAATTCCTGTCCGCAGCGAAGCGGACCCGAAATATACTTGGGCATTGGAAGATGTCTATGCAAACAACGATGTATGGAAAGCAGATTTGGAAAAAGCCCGTGCCCTGCCGGCACAGCTCGCCGCATATAAAGGCCATTTGGGTGACAGCGCACAGAAATTGCTGGAGTTCTTACAGCTCGGCGATGGCATCAGCGTGTTGTTTGATTCGCTGTATGGCTATGCACAGCGCAGAAGCGATGAGGACACTGCCAATTCTCTGTATCAGGGCATGACTTCGCAGGCAATGAGCGCCATGGTTGCTGTCGATGCGGCAAGCTCTTTTGAAACACCGGAACTGCTTGCCATTCCGGATGACAAGCTGGAGCAGTTTTATCAAGAAGAACCGGCATTGGAAACCTACCGTCTGGCTCT
>OGOM01001467.1_pt1 | contig 17328 bp, 11 predicted proteins | sample 1552681 | NCBI WGS metagenome assembly OGOM01 (sample SAMEA2580188, study PRJEB22360) | human gut metagenome | biome: human gut; feature: human-associated habitat; material: faeces | place: Denmark | collected 2008/2010 | reverse complement strand
ACTTGCCTTCTTCTTTCCATGCAGCCAACTTAGTAGCTACCATTTCAGACAACAGTTTTTCTGTTTCGATCAATGATACCTGAACGTTTCCGTGCGGGTCACGATCCAAAGTCAACTGACGTGCAACACCTTCCGGCAGACTTGCATAGATAGCAGAGTTTTCCGGAGAAAGTTTACGAATGATATAATCACGTTGGTGAGATTTCTTAATTTGAGCAAACTCTTCTGCGTTAGCAGCCAGGAAGTCGTTCAATTCAGCAATCAGACGTTTCATAGCCGGGATGAATTCGACCAATCCTTCCGGAATCAATACTGTACCGAAATTATGTCCCTGTGCAGCACGATCTGCTACCACTTTAGCGATATAAGTCACTACATCATCCAAAGACATATCTTTTGCTTCTACTTCTTCAGAAACGATACATACGTTAGGTTGTACCTGCAAAGCACATTCCAGCGCGATGTGAGAAGCCGAACGCCCCATCAATTTGATGAAATGCCAATATTTGCGGGCAGAGTTACAGTCACGTTGAATGTTACCGATTACTTCCGCATAAGTCTTACAAGCAGTATCAAAACCGAAAGAAGTTTCAATCATATCGTTCTTCAAGTCTCCATCGATAGTTTTCGGGCAACCAATTACCTGTACACCGTATTTCTTAGCAGCATAGTATTCAGCCAACACACAAGCATTTGTATTAGAATCATCACCACCAATGATAACCAATGCTTTAATGCCCAGTTCTTTGATAATTTCAAATCCTTTTTCAAATTGGCTTTCAGTTTCCAATTTCGTACGACCTGAACCGATGATATCAAAACCACCTGTATTGCGGTATTCATCGATAATGTCAGCAGTCAATTCCATATAGTTGTGGTCTACCAGACCACCAGGACCTAAAATGAAACCATACAATTTATTATCCGGGTTCAATTTCTTGATACCGTCAAATAAACCGGAGATTACATTGTGCCCACCGGGAGCTTGTCCACCAGAAAGGATGACACCCACGTTCATAGCAGGAAGAGTTACAGCTTCACCAGCTTCGAATGTAATCAACGGCATTCCGTACGTGTTAGGGAACAATGCTTTGATAGCTTCCTGATCGGCTACAGACTGAGTAGCAGCACCTGCTACAGCTTTAACGGCTCCTGATGCCAATGCTTTCGGAAGTTTGGGCTGGTAAGCAGCCCTTGCGATTTGCAATGCACTTTTAGTCATTTTCTTTAATTTTTTATTTAAAGGTGTTAGTAAGTTTCTTCTTAAACTTGAAAAGCGTTGCAAATTTCGCATTTTTCCGTGAATTATAAAAGAGGAAGCACAATTTTATTTACGATTCCTTATTGTTTCCAACCTCCACCAAGCGCTTTATAAAGCTGTACGACGGCTATCAACTCATCACGAATAGCATTACTTAAGCCAATTTGTGCATCAAAGTATCCACGTTGGGCATCCAATACGTCCAGATAGTTAATAACCCCATTAATATATTGGAGCTGTGCCAGATCCATATAGCTCTTAGCCGAACGTTCCAAATTAGCACGAAGTTCGTACACCTCTTTTATCTTGTTAAAATTCACAATTGCGTTACGTGTCTCTTTAAAAGCTGTCAGCACGGATTTCTCATAGTTATGCACCTCACCTTCAAAAGCCGCTTTTTTCGCTTTCAATGCCGCACGGTTCTTTCCCCAACCAAAGATAGGAGTCAACAAAGCCCCTTCCATTACTGCATACGGAGATTTCAACAATTCTGACAATGAAGTACTCTCCGTACCAAAACCACCGGTCAGAGCAAGACGCGGAAACATATTCGTATAGGCTACTCCTACTTTCGCATTGGCAGCGATCAATTTCTGTTCTGCCTGACGGATATCAGGACGACGTTCCAACAAAGTGGAAGGCAAGCCAACCGGAAGTGTTTCCGGAAAATTAAATTCCTGAAGCAAACGGGAACGGGCAATACGGTTAGGATATTCACCTGCAAGAAAAGCAATATCGTTTTCCTTAAGAGAAATCTTACGTTCTAAATCCGGAACTAAAGTAGCCGTACGTGCCAACTCCACTTGTGCCTGACGATAGGAAGTTTCGGAAGTCAATCCTCCGGCAAAACGGATACGTGCCAAACGAACACCTTCTTCACGAGCTTTCAATGTTTGCTTAACTATGTCTAACTCTGTATCCAATGCTACCAATTCATAGTAAGCTTGTGCTACTTCGGCAACAATCGTCATCCGGAGTGCACGTTGCGCCTCTATAGATTGCAGATATTCAGCAATACTGGCCGAACGCGCCCAACGCAGATTTCCCCAAAGGTCGAGTTCCCATGAAACAAGAAATTGGGCTTCAAAAGTGTCTGCTTTCTTAAACGCATCCCCTCCATGATTTTCCAATTCACGTTCAGCTGTTACTTTTCCTTTTATATCCGGAAGCAAAGCTGCAGTAGAGATTCGTTTTTGTGCAGCCATTTCCTTCACACGGGCAGCCGCTATCAACATATCCTTATTATGCTCCAAAGCACGGTCAATAAGGCTACAGAGAGTGGAATCAGCATAAATATCTTTCCAGTCCTGATCTCCGAAACTGACAGAATCCTGATGTTGAGCCAAACTATCAGGTAAATGAAGGTCAGGACGAACGTAGCTTTTCCCTACCTTGCAGGAAGTTAATATTCCTGCAAATAATAAGATAGCCATATATAGTTTCTTTCGTTTCATTATTTCTTATGTTTTAAAATTTTCGACTTTGTTTTATACACCATTACAAAGAAGAAAGGCACGAGAATGATGCCAAATACAATAGCAAATATCATTCCGAAGAATACTCCCGTACCAATCGCCTGGCGGCTTGCCGAACCAGGACCGCTTGCCAATACCATTGGAAGCATACCAAGCACAAATGCAAGCGAAGTCATCAGAATCGGACGAAAACGTAATCTTGCCGCATAAATAGCAGATTGAATCAAATCTTCTCCCTTATCCACCTGCACTTTGGCAAATTCTACAATCAAAATAGCGTTCTTAGCCGCCAATCCCACCAGCATTACTAAGCCTATTTGGAAATAAACATCATTTTCCAATCCACATACCCAGACACCCAAATAGGCACCCAATGCAGCTACCGGCAAAGAAAGCAATACAGCAATAGGTACTGTCCAACTTTCATATTGCGCAGCAAGGAAAAGGAATACAAACAAGAATACCAGTGCCATAACCATACCTGTCTGACCTCCAGCTTGCTTTTCCTGATAAGAAAGTCCGCTCCATTCCAATCCGATATTATCAGGTAGGTGATCGCGGGCAATCTGTTCCATGATCTCCATTGCTTGTCCGGAACTATATCCTGGTGCAGCAGCTCCACGAATTACCGCAGTAGTAAACATATTAAAACGCTTGATACTTCCCGGACCTGTGGTATATGATGCATTGCCTAAAGAAGTCAGCGGTACCATTGCCCCATTAGACGCTTTTACAAAGAATAGATTAATATTATCTTTATGTTCACGGTAAGGAGCTTCCGCCTGGATATATACCTTATATATACGGTTGAACATATTAAAGTCATTCACATACACAGAACCCGTATAAGCTTTCATGGTAGAGAACACATCTGCCAAAGGTACACCCAACATTTTCACCTTATCCCGGTCCACATCAAAATATAGTTGCGGAATTTCTGACTGTAAAGAAGAAGACAATCCTGTCAGTTCTTTATGTTTGGAAGCATAGTACATCAAGGTATCGGTGGCATCTACCAAATTATCAAAAGTCGCTTCTCCACGAGCTTCCAACTGCATCTCAAAACCTCCGGAACTACCCAATCCCGGTATTACCGGTGGAGTAGACAAGTAGACCTTACATTCCGGATATTCTTTGAGGTGTTTCTCTACCGTATCCATAATTTTTTCGATGCTGGTATTCTTCCGTTCTTCCCATGGTTTCAGAATCACAGTCAGTTCAGAACGAGCCTGATTACTACCGACACGCGGACTGCTACCCGTCACATTCTGAATATATTCTATATAAGGATTCTTTTCCAAATAAGCTATGGCACGTTCCGTCACAATACGGGTACGCTCCAATGTAGCGCCTTCCGGCAACTCAAGTTCAATTTTAAAATATCCCTGATCTTCCACCGGCAAGAAACTGGTCGGAATAATACGGTGAATTAATAGGATAGCGATCAGAACCATTCCAAAAGCACTTAATACCCGACGAGGATGCTTTATTGTACGGGTTACGGCAGCTACATACTTATTACTACCAACTCCTAGCCATTCATTGATCTTCCGAAAAATAATATTTTTTTTCTTTCCGCTATCCGGCTTCAATATTAACGAACACATCACGGGACTCAGTGTCAAAGCAACCACTGTAGAAATAAGTACGGACACCACGATAGTCACCGTAAACTGACGATACAACTGTCCCGTAATTCCACTCAGGAAACTAACCGGAACGAATACTGCAGCCAACACCAATGAGGTAGCAATCAAAGCGCTGGCAAGTCCGTTCATTGCTTTCTTGGTAGCTTCATAAGGACTTAGATGTTCCGTTTCCATTATATGTTCCACACCTTCCACCACCACAATCGCATCATCCACGACAATACCAATAGCAAGAATCAATCCGAGTAATGTCAATATATTTAACGAGAAACCGAATATTAACATGAATCCGAAAGTACCAATCAACGAGATAGGAACTGCCACAATCGGAATCAACGTTGCACGCCAGCTTTGCAAAGACAGATATACCACCAATACTACCAGCACCAATGCTTCAAACAACGTCTTATATACTTCGTGAATAGATTCAGAGATATAAGTCGTCATATCAAATGGAATCTCATAACTCAATCCTTCCGGAAAGTTCTCGCTAATTTCATCCATAGCCTCTTTTACTCTCTCGGCCACTTCCATTGCGTTAGCACCCGGTAACATATAGATACCAAGTACAGCAGCATTCTCTCCATTGATCCCACTCTCTGTATTATAAGAAGAAGCTTCCAACGACACGCGTGCCACATCTTTTAATCGGATAATAGAACCGTTAGCATTGGCACGTACTACAATATCCTCGAACTGTCCGACAGTGGAAAGACGTCCCTGAGTAGTGATAGGAATAGTAATATCCAATCCTTCCACCGGTTGCTGTCCTAATACACCTGCCGCAGATTCACGGTTCTGATCTTTCAAAGCATTTTGTAAATCCTGTACGGTCAACCCAAAATTTGCCAACTTATCGGGTTGTGCCCATATCTGCATGGCGTAATAACGGCTACCAATATTAGAAACGCGTCCTACTCCCGGGATACGGCGAATCACATCAAGCACATTGATTGTAGCGAAGTTACTCAAATAGATTTCATCAAACTTCGGATCAGTAGAAGTCAGACAGAGCGTCATTAATTGACTAGGAGCCTGTTTTTCTACTGAAATACCATTTTGAATCACTTCTGCCGGAAGACGGGATTCAGCTAGCTTCACACGATTCTGAATCTCAACTGCCGCCAAATCCGGATCAGCAGATACATCAAAAGTAACCGTTGCCGAGAAACCTCCAGAGTTAGAGCTATTTGATTCCATATAAAGCATCCCCGGTGTACCGTTGATTTCCTGCTCAATCGGAGTAGCTACCGCTTGTGACACGGTAAGTGCGCTGGCACCCGGATATGAGGCACTGATTTTCACTACCGGAGGCGTGATCTGCGGATATTGGTCTACCGGAAGCATTGTCAGACCGATAATTCCGACAATCACTATCACAATAGAAATTACAGCCGAGAAAACCGGCCTATCTATAAAAAAAGTAACTTTCATCTCTTATTCTCCTTTTGTGTTATCCTTCATTTCTATCGAAGTATTTCCAGTTTCAGTTGTAGTGTCTTTTACTTTTGTTTCCGGTGTACTGATTCGTACTTTCATTCCCGGTGTCAATTTATGGAAACCTTCCACTACAACCTTCTCTCCTTCCGCCAAACCTCTTTCCACTACTACATTATTTCCGACTTCCGGTCCTAATTCCACGAAACGTTTTTCTACCGCGTCATCTTTACGCAGAGTATAAATATAAGCTCCGCCCTTTTCGATAGTAACAGCTTTCATTGGAACAACAAGGGCTCCTTCGCGAACATCCAGCAACAGCTTTACTTTCGTAAACTGTCCCGGCAATAATACTTGTTTGGGATTAGGCATTTCCGCACGTACGGAGAAAGTACCCGTCTGAGGATCTACCTGAGGTTCAGCAAAATCAACATAACCTTTATGAGGATAAACGGTATTATCTGCTAAAGTAATCGTAATATTCGGTTGCCAGGAACGGGTCGAGTCTTGCTGGCCTAAATTAATATTTCTTTCTTTACTTTTCAGATAATCAAGTGCTGTCATACTGAAATCGACCAGTACGGTATCACTTTTCACAATAGTAGCGAGTAGAGATTTTCCTCCGGGTCCCACCAAGGTACCCAAATCCACATTTCTTTCACTGATATGACCAGACAATGGCGACCGGACAATGGTATATCCCAGTTCCAATTCAGCCTGCGCCAAGTCCGCCTCACTCATGGCGACCGTAGCTTCGGCACTTTCATAAGCAGCTTCAGCATTGTCCAAGTCCAACTGACTTGCAGCATTTTGTTCAAACAATGGACGTATACGCTTCAAATCTCGTTCAGCCTTCAAAGCCTGTGCTTCGTCTTTTTTCAACTGTGCTCTGGCCTTGTCGGCTTTTGCCCGATATTGATCCTGGTTGATTACAAACAAAACCTGATTCTTATTCACATACGTACCCTCTGCAAAAAGCATATTTTCCAGATAACCTTCCACCCGGGCACGTACTTCGACGAACTGTTGGGCACGAATTCGTCCCACATATTCCCCGTATATCTCTACATCATCTTTTACTACCGGTTCAACAATGACTGTCGGCATTTCCGGCGTAGCCTTCTGAGGTCGGGTCAACATCCAATACACGCCCAACACAACTACCGCACAGATTATAGCAGCAATGGTTCTCTTTCTCCTCAGTTTCAATTCATGTTTCGAAAAGAATAATCTCATATCGAATCTTATTATTTAATTTAACTTATGTTTGTTATATCCACATTTATACAATTTGCGTGCCAAAATCACTTTGATCTTTTGTTATCTAATAATCAACCATTTATGTCATTCACATTCTTTCGTGAGAATGGGGAGTTTAGCTGCAAAGTGTAGAATTAATCCACATTTCCGACTTTTGGAACATTTTTTTTAATTCCGATTTCAACAACTAAACAAATTATGCTAATAGCTACATGCCACAATAGTTAATTTGACACTCCATTACTCGTCTTTTCCTTAAATTCTAACTGAGAGTATTATTATCCAACTAAGATAACAATGATTCCTTCGCAAACTAAAACAACCAATAACAACAATTTTTGTTTCTTCATATGAATTACCTCACTTTTGTTTTACTGTATTTTATGTTAAGATACAAAAAAATACATATTCCCATATATGCAAACTGGAGGCTTCCATGAAAGAATTTGGAGCAATTTTTAAAAAATTTCGTAAATCAAGAGGGATACGATTAAAAGATGTCGCAAAAGCTGGTATCTCGACATCTCAACTGTCTCGTTTTGAAAAAGGACAGACAGACTTAACCATTACAAAGTTTATGTTAATATTAGACGAGATTAATATGCCTATTGACGAATTCATGTATGCTGTCCATGATTTTCATCGTGATGATCTGAATGAGCTATTATCAAAAATTCGACTTTTTGTATCGACTCATGATATCGATGGATTAAAGAAGTTACTCAGTTCTCAATTAGAATCAGAACCTAAACGAGAGAAGTTTCATCACATTAATACTATTTTATTAAAAATTCGCTTGCAAGATTTATCTGGAGAAAGCTACTATACGCAACAGGACCTAGCTGATTTAACCGATTATCTATTTAGTGTCGAGTACTGGGGTTATTATGAATTATTGATTTTTGCAAATACCTTAGATGTGTTGAACCATGAGACTCTTATGGTTTTGGCAAAGGAGATGTCTAGAAGGTCTGATTTTTACAAAGAGATTCCTAATAATCGACGCATGATATCAACCATGTTATTAAATGTTTATATTACATGCATAGAAAGAGAAGAACTCATTGATGCACTGTATTTTGAAAAACAATTAAACCAATGCTTTTTTATCGAGACTGAAATTTATGAACGATTGGTTTTTCAATATGCACAAAATTATTATCAATATAAAAAAGAAGGAAATAATCAGTCCATTATCGAAATGAAAAAATATATTGGGGCCATGAAATTGGCAGGGAGCGAGCATATTGCAAAGACTTATGAAGCACATTTGAAAAAATTGATAGAGGAAAATAGTTAGAAAGCATATATGGGAATTTATTAAATAAGATTATTATTCTTGTAAAATTATTTTGTTTAAAAAATATGTGAATCCAATTTCATTTCCAGATTTGGTAACCAATATGGAGAAACGATATGTCTAAATCCTTTCTGAAATTACTTCTCTCTCAATTATTTGCTAATTTAGCTGACATTTTCCTCAGGGTATCTCTCATTGCAAATATCTACGTCATTACAAAATCCGTTATTGCAACTTCAATGGTTCCCATTCTAATCGGATTATCAGCTTTCGTGGCAAGTCTTCTAGTGCCATTGGTGACTAAAAAACTAGCCCTAAATAGAGTTCTTTCATTCACTCAATGTGGAAAGACTTTTTTATTAGCAATACTCCTTGTAATACTCATTAAGGCTCAATTTGTTCCAGCCTTGGAAATGTATATCTTTGTTGTCGCTATTTCTATCTTAGATGGCTTTGCATCGCCCGTATCTTATGCCATGATTCCTAGATATGCCACAAATTTGGGAAAGGCAAATGCTGCCTTATCAATGAGTGGTGAGGGAGTGCAATTGATTGGTTGGGGACTGGGAGGACTCCTTTACGCTTCGGTTGGCCTATTTTCTACAATGTTGATAGTCCTATTTCTTTATCTTCTTTCTACTTCTGTGATGCTCTTTCTCCCTCAGGCTAAAATAGAGCAGTTAGAGGCGGAGACTAATCTGGATACTCTAGTAAAAGGATGGAAGTTAGTTGCAAAAAATCCTAAATTAAAGTTATTTGTCCAAGCAAATTTATTAGAGGACTTCTCCAATACAATCTGGGTATCATCTGTAATCCTTGTTTTTGTAACCGAGGTGCTAAAACAAACTGAAAGTTACTGGGGCTACTCAAATACAGCCTATTCCCTTGGTATCATTTTAGGTGGAATAATTGTCTACAAACTATCCGAAAAGTTTTTAGCTCATAAGTGGAAAAGTATTCTCTTTCCACTCTTAGCAATGGCGACCATCACAGCCAGTATCCTCTTTTTTTCAAACACACAAACATTTTTAATTTTCTCAAGTTTAATCGGCTTCTTTTCTCAGTTAAAAGAAGTCCCTGAAAGTGTCTTTCTTCAAGAAACTGTGGATGAAAATCAGTTAGTACATGTTTATTCTGTATTTGAAGTCATTTCAACCCTTGCTTTTTCAGTTTTCGTCTTTCTGATGAGTTCTATTACTGAAAGTTTTGGAATTACAACAAGTTTCTGGCTATCAACAATTTGCATACTTTTGGAAGATGGCTTGATTTATCATAATCGTGATTATCTAAAGTAATTAATCATAGCTATACTTGATAACTATTAGGGTTATAAAAAATATAGGACTATCTGATTAGATAGTCCTATATTTTGTGTTATTTTAGAGACGTGGCGTAGATATCATTATTAAGATATTACGACACGAAGTCAGACGAATCGATATTATTCGTCTGACGCAGTTAGTGAGACGGCTAGCTAGACACCTAATAGGGGCTAGCGTCAAAAGATGAACGATTTGCAAAAACTAAATAGTCATCGTGTTACGACATGAGAAAACGGAAACGATGTTTTTTCCGTTTTCGAGTTAGTAAGGGACTTAGCCACGGTCCCATAGGACGTGGTGTAGATTGCTTAAGCTATGAAATAGCCAAGCAATCTTAGTACATTACATCTTCTCTTCCAATGTTACATCTGGGTATTTATCCGCAAACCAACGAAGGGCAAAGTCATTTTCAAAGAGGAAGACTGGTTGGTCAAAGCGATCTTTGGCCAAGATGTTTCGGCTTGATGACATGCGTTCGTCAAGATCCTCAGGTTGAATCCAACGTACGGTCTTTTTACCCATTGGTGTCATGACGACTTCAGCATTGTATTCATTTTCCATACGGTGCTTGAAAACTTCAAACTGAAGTTGACCAACAGCACCAAGCATGTATTCGCCAGTTTGGTAGTTGGTGTAGAGCTGGATGGCTCCTTCTTGCACCAATTGTTCAATTCCCTTGTGGAAAGACTTCTGTTTCATAACATTTTTAGCAGAAACTTTCATGAACAACTCGGGCGTAAAGGTTGGTAGTGGCTCAAATTCAAACTTATTTTTTCCTACAGTAAGGGTATCACCAACCTGGTAAGTTCCTGTATCGTAAACCCCGATAATATCTCCAGCCACAGCATTTTCGACATTTTCACGGGACTCGGCCATAAACTGAGTGACGTTAGAGAGCTTAGCTCCTTTACCTGTACGGGTTAGGTTAACACTCATACCACGCTCGAATTCGCCAGACACGATACGAACAAAGGCAATACGGTCACGGTGACGTGGGTCCATGTTGGCTTGGATTTTGAAAACAAAACCTGAGAAATCCTTGTTAAGAGGATCAATCTCATCACCATCTACTGTCTTATGGCCATGTGGTTCTGGCGCGAATTTGAGGAAGGTATCGAGGAAGGTTTGAACCCCAAAGTTTGTAAGGGCAGAACCGAAGAAGACCGGAGTCAATTCACCAGCTAAAATAGCTTCTTCAGAGAATTCATTTCCTGCTTCTGTCAAGAGTTCGATATCTTCTTTAGCTTGCTCATAGAATGGATTGTTGGCAAATAGAGTATCACCATCTTCAATCTTGGCAAAGCGCTCGTTACCCTTGTAAAGCTCTAATCGTTCATTATAAAGGTCATAAAGACCTTCGAAGGCTTTCCCCATACCGATAGGCCAGTTCATTGGGTAACTGGCAATACCAAGCACTTCTTCCAACTCTTCCAAGAGGTCAAGTGGCTCACGTCCATCACGGTCCAATTTGTTCATGAAGGTGAAGACAGGAATACCACGGTGTTTGACAACTTCGAAAAGTTTTTTGGTTTGGGCCTCAATACCTTTGGCTGAGTCAACGACCATTACGGCAGCATCCACCGCCATAAGAGTACGGTAGGGATCTTCTGAGAAGTCCTCGTGCCCTGGGGTATCAAGGATATTAACACGTTTGCCGGCATAGTCAAACTGCATCACAGATGAGGTTACTGAGATACCACGTTGTTTTTCAATATCCATCCAGTCTGATTTGGCAAAATTTCCGGTCTTCTTACCTTTTACGGTACCAGCTTCACGGATTTCACCCCCAAAGTAAAGCAATTGTTCAGTAATTGTTGTTTTACCAGCATCGGGGTGAGAGATGATGGCAAAAGTACGGCGTTTTTTGATTTCGTCTCGAATGCTCATAGTTTTCTTTCTTCTTTAAAAATAATCTTTTTGGTACTTTTCCTTAGTGGTATCGAACGTTAGCAGCTTCCTTAGGAATCGCAAAACTTCTACGTTCCATAGCTACTGACAGTAATAGGTTTTAACCAGATTGAAAAGTAAGATAGTTGTAGCACTTCTTTCAGAAAATTTCTGTCTTTTAAAAGCTACATTTGTTGTCGAGGCTTGCAATAATTCTCGCAGGCATAACTCTTTTATTATATCCAAATTACAGTGTGAAAGCAATTTTGAAAGCGTTTTGTGTTAGAATAAAACAAATAAAATGACAAAACATGCTATCAGCTTTCTGATGGCGTGTTTCTTCATTTATTCAATACTTATCTTCAAAATATTCCAGACTCTTTTTCATAATTATCATAAGAATAATCAAAGTTGCTGAAACAGCAAGGTATTTGACAACTAAGGAGGGTCCCATAATAAATGGCGTGTGTTTAAGCATCCCATAGTTTCCACCGATGGTCTGATTAACTATTACCAGACCTAGATTTAGTAGGAAGGTAGCCACCACGATTAGTCCTAGGCTGATGGGATGGGTTTTATAACTGTTAAAAATGACATTCAGGCTATTGACGAGTAGGGCATAGTGACCAATTAGGAAAGAAAATCCTGTGATATGAGGAAACTCATAGGGATCAAATACTGGGTAAATCAATGCACAGTAGGTTCCGACGACTCCCATAATAGCGAAGTAGGTCTTTGTCCTACTATTTTTCAAGAGGAGAACAGCAAACATGGCCATACGGCAATGGTAAAGGGGCAGACTAATAAAAAGAGGAAAGCCTTGCCAGAGGTACCAGGTGTAAAGGGCAAAGAGTTGAATGGCTTGAATAGTGATAAAGGTCCAACGCCATACATTATTGTTATGCCAAAGCCAACTCAGGTAACTCAAGAGTACCATCGCCAAGAGCATAAGCAAATAATAGGGCAGAGGTATATGGGGGGGATGAGTTGGGGTCATTGTCAAAAAATCCTTCATTCTCTTCTCCTGATGAAATTGCTATGCCTGCTATTATATCAAATTTCAGGGTAAATCAAAAACCTGCTTAGAGAGCAGGTTAGAGAACTTAATCCTTAGCTTGGAGTTCTTGCACAACCTTGGCTAGGTTCATAGAGTTAGAGCCCTTAAGCAAGATTTGATCGTATTCGCCTAGACTTTCTTTGATTTGTTTGACCATAGCATCAAATTGGTCTTCATCAGATGTCTTCTTGAAATAATAAACATGACCAAGTGGGAACATTTGACTGGCAAGTTGTGACAATTCTGCAATGTCTTCACCATAGAAAATCACCGTATCAATAGCATCTGGTGTCAGGCTTAAAATCATCTGTGTATGAAGTTGTACAGACTGTTCACCGAGTTCTTTCATATCAGCTAGGACAGCGATTTTCTTGCCTCCTTCATTCTTAGGAATGGCTGAGAAGGTCTCCAAAACGAGCTTCATAGCTGTTGGATTGGCATTGTAGACGTCAGAAAGAATATCCGCTCCATTAGCCGCTTTTTTCCATTCGGTACGGTTTTTTGTGAGTTGCAAGTTAGCAAGAGCTGAGAGGATATTTTCCTCAGTTACACCCAAGTGTTTTGCGACATAGGCAGCAACCATGGCATTTGTGGCATTGTATTTTCCAGTGACTGGCAAGGTAACTTGTCCGTCGAGGAACTTTGTTGAAAAGGTAAGATGATCCTTGTATTCCGTCAACTCAGAGACTGTAAGCTCTGCACCATCTCCAAAGCGTACCACTTCAAGATTGCTTGGCAAGAAAGGATCAACGATTGGATCACATGGCACAAGCAAGAGACTACCATCAGGCATACCGTCTTGCATTTGCATTTTACCTTGAGCAATCTTGTCACGGCTACCGAAGAATTCCAAGTGAGCCTCTCCAATTAAGGTAACAACGGCTGTTTTTGGCTTAGCCAAGTTTGACAAGAGATGAATATCTCCCATATGGTCTTGCCCCATCTCAAGGACAATTTTCTCCGTATCATCAGGCATGTGGAGGGCTGTATAAGGAAGACCAATCTCATTGTTGTAATTGCCTTGTGTCTTGTAAGTGCGGTAGGTCGTTGCCAAAATGTCATGAATCATGTCCTTGGTGGTTGTCTTACCGTTAGAACCAGTCACAGCAATAACATCAACACCAGTCTTTTCAAGATAGTAGGCAGCTAGTTCTTGGAAGGCTTCAAGAGTGTCATCGACTAGGATGTGGGCTTGATCAGCCGGTAATTCTTTTTCTGTGAATGTCGCTATAGCACCGTTGTCAAAGGCTGTTTGGATAAAATCATGCCCATCACGCGCACCTTTGAGCGGCAAAAAGAGATCCCCCGCTGTGATCTTACGGCTGTCAAATTCAATCTGGTTTAGGGCGACATCTTTATAGGCAGTGACATCATTTTTAGCACCAACAACCTTGGCAATTTCATGGAGTGTCAGTTTCATCTTAAAATCCTCTATTATATTTTTTTACAAGTCTGACAAGAAATAAGATTTTCTTGACTTCAATCACTCCCAATTATATCACAAATCGGGCTAGCTTTTGCTTGGGAGATGAATTTGTTACAATGGTTGATGAAAGGATTAGGCATGACAAAGAAAAAAATCAATCAGTTTCTCTAACAAAGAGAAAGACAGAAGAAGTGACTGCCAAAGTATTGAAGAACCTAAAGCTAGCGCTTTAATTGGAGAATGGTAGTTCTACTAGAGCCAACATCTGGATTGATCATCTTATTAATACTAGCACTGCTATATGGTGGTTTATATTATTACAATCATTATACCGTCAACAAAGATAATATTTATGGTCTCTGGCAGTCTGATCATCATCAGTTAGCGACTTCCTGTAAGCATATTCGGAAATGAGGAAATATTGACTGGCAGGTCACACAGGATGGTAAGGATGTTATCTATGCTACTAGAACTCGCCCAGTCAAGCGGCTTAATGACGGAACTCTTCACATGGAGCTCTACACTGTGGAAGGCTACCTAACAGACCTCCCCACCAAGAACGGCTTCAGTTATATGGATTTCTATCTTCGTAAAAACAATTATATTACCTATGATGGCGAGTCCTACAAACGAATAGACTCCGGAAACAGGTCCATCACTTGGAAAGATGATTCCACCAGCCCTTATGGTCAACGGAAAACCACTATAGATGAAGTTTTTGAATCCTTCTATTTGATACTTATTGGTATTTGCTCATTTCTTATCATTATAGAGGATCGGCAAAAGAGGAGAGAGAAGCTCAATGAGACACCAAACAAAAAGAAAATACGCTGACCGAAAGAATCTCAATCGAAAATATCATCCACAAAAAGCATATCGGAAACAACAGAAACGCAAAACGGGATGGCGAGCACGCTGGGATAAATTTACAGACCGTTTAGCTAACATTTTTGGCATAGATTTCCTAATCCTCTTACCTGTAGTCATTATCTATGGTATTTTCTTTGGTCATGACGTTTATAAAGACGATATCTACGGTCTTTGGCAACCTGAAAGCCATCAGCTTGCCATATCCTACGAAAGAGGTGGCGAGGGAAGTAAGATTGATTGGGAGATTGTTCAAGATGGAAATGTCCTCATCAAAAATGCACGCATTGATGAGATTGAACGCTTTAATGGACGGTAACCTAGTTTATGCCAAGGAGCACCTTCTTTCAGACCTTCCCACAAAGAACGGCTACAACTATTTGAAGATGTATGTTCGTAAAGACAATTATCTGACCTATAATGGCAAATCCCACAAACTAGTGGATGATAAGGACAAAAGTATTACCTGAAAAGACGGTTCAAAATCCCCTTATGTCAACGAAAGACCTTGTCTGATCGTCTGAGACCTTATATCGTATTTGGAATGTTGGGTGGCTTTCTTATATATGTCCTTTTCGTTGAATGGAAGATCAAAAGAAACTATAAAAACAAGTAAAACCACTCCTGCTTCTAGCTAGACTAGATATAAGCAGGAGTGGTTGTTTATTTTTATTAAGCAAGACTTACCTCTCTAAGAGGGTGTTGGTCTTATTTCACTTGGCCACCTTCAACAACGAGGTCATCAGCTTTAGCAGCATCACCGTAAGTTGGGTGAAGTGTTTTTTCATAATCTTTGTGGAAGAACTGCTCCTCGCCCAGTGCCTTGATCTCGTCGTTGATCCAGTCTAGCAGGGTGGTGTTGCCCTTGCTCACAGCGGGGGCGATGGTATCCTGGCTGCCCAGAGAGGGGATGCCGACTGTGTAGCCGGAGTTCTGCTTTGCAAAAGCGATGACCTCGGTGTTGTCGTTGGCCCATGCTACGCCATTGCCGTTTTCCAGCGCGTTCTTGGCGGTTGCATAGGAATCATACTTCTGCAGGGGAATGTCGGGATATTCCTTGGTCAGGTAGGTCTCGGCGGTGGTGCCGGAAATGACGATCATCTGATCGTCGGCGTTCCAGTTGTCCAGACTGGTGATGACATTGCTGTCGGGAGAGATGACACCCAGTGCAACGTTCATGTAGGGCAGTGCAAAGTCCACCTCCTCGGCGCGCTCGGGCGTGACGGTGAAGTTTGCCAGAATGATATCGACCTTGCCGGTCTGCAGGTACTCGATGCGGTTGGCGGCCTCTGTGGAAACGAAGTTGGCTTCCACGCCCAGATCCTCGGCCAGGCGGCGGGCAAAGTAGACATCATAGCCCTGATACTCGCCGTTCTCATCCACATAGCCGAACGGGTTCTTGTCGGAGAAAACGCCGATGTTTACGGTGCCGTCCGCATTGATCTCGTCCAGCGTGCGGAACACGTCACTGCCAGCAGCTGCGGCACTGCCGGATGCAGCAGAGCCGGATGCGGCAGAAGAGGAGGATGCGCTGCCGCCGCAGGCAGAAAGCAGGGCGGCGGTGGAAACTGTGCCCAGACCCAGCAGGAAGGCACGGCGAGAGATCTTGTTAACTTTCATGGTAATAACTCCTTTCCTTTCTTTCCCATATAAAAATCTATCCATGATCTGTGACATCATTTCACAGCATCAGACAAAAAGGTTCAAAGTGGAAATGGGTTGCTGCACATTTCTCACTGCTTTGCAACCGCATCAAAGGTGAACGTGCGCAGGAAGCGCTGTGCACGTTCGGTCTGCGGGTGGTCGAAGAAGTCCACCGGGGGCGCTTCCTCCACAATACGGCCATCGTCCAGAAACAGCACCCGGCTGGCAATTGCCCGGGCAAACTGCATCTCGTGGGTGACGATCACCATGGTCTTGCCCTCACGGGCCAGGTCGAGCATGACATCCAGCACCTCGCGCACCATTTCAGGGTCAAGGACGGCGGTCACTTCGTCGAACAGCAGGATCTCGGGGTGCATACAGAGCGCACGCACAATAGCGACACGCTGCTTCTGACCACCCGAAAGCTCCCGGGGGTAGCTGTTCTTTTTGGCCAGCAGGCCCACGCGGTCCAGCAGGGCCTCGGCTTCCTGCTGCACCTCAGCCCGGGGGCGTTTCTGCACCTTGGTGGGAGCCAGCAGGATATTTTCCAGCACGGTCAGGTGCGGGAAAAGCTCATAGCTCTGGAACACCATGCCGATGCGCTGGCGCAGGGCCGCCAGATTCTTGCCGCCGTAGGCGACCGTCTCACTGCCCAGCTTCACCCGGCCCGCCTGCACCGGCTCCAGACCGTTCAGACAGCGCCGCAGGGGGCTTTTGCCGCAGCCGGAACAGCTCATTGAGGC
>OGOM01001465.1_pt1 | contig 17334 bp, 10 predicted proteins | sample 1552681 | NCBI WGS metagenome assembly OGOM01 (sample SAMEA2580188, study PRJEB22360) | human gut metagenome | biome: human gut; feature: human-associated habitat; material: faeces | place: Denmark | collected 2008/2010 | reverse complement strand
AACAATACCAATTCCCAAAGAAGCAATGACAGCAAACTACCATTAGAAGCTCCATTTACTTTCCGTAATGCCAATTCACGTTTTCGCATTCGAATACGAGTAACAAGCATTGTTAAATAGTTACATAATCCACAAATAATAACCAAAGCTCCAATCCAGGCAAAAAGACGAATGTGATTCAATTTGACATTAACATCTTCTCTCGGATGTGTACTTCGTAAGGTAGATAATAAAGCAATAGGAGTAGACATTAACTGTTTATATGAGTCTTGTTGCACTTCATATTTAGCCAATCTTTTCTCCAATGCATTTATATCACTATTAGGGTAAATACGGAAAAGTGTATGGCTTCGTTGACTCCCCCAATGTGGATCTTGATCCTCATAAGGTAATAATATATCAAAAGGATATAAAGAATGACCTTCCCATGATTTTACCACTGCAACTATTGTCATCTTTGTATTATTTGTATTAGGAAATATAAATTGCTTACCTATCGGAGATTCAGTTCCAAATATTTGCTTAGCAATTTTATCAGTAATGGCAATCTGGTTATTCTCTAATCTCATACGGTTGCTTCCTTCTAATACAATAATATTAAAGATTGAGACAAAGTTTGAATCAACTCTTAATTGTTGTGTCTGATATACATTTTTCTCATATTCAATGGGTATTATGTCTTCTTGTATTATATGACAAGCCTTTTCTACTTCCGGACAGTTTTTCATTATATAATCAGCCAACAAACTTGACGAATAATAAGAGAATCCGTCTCCTTGCAAATCAAATTTATTACCTGCCAGATAAATACGGTCTGTTCCTTCATGAAAATTATCATACGTCATTTCATAACGAATCCATAATACGGAAAGCGCAAAGCAAGTAAACCCAACCGATAATCCAATTATGCTGATAAGTGTCTGCGTTTTGTATTTTACTAAGTTACGAAAAGCTACTTTTAAACAATGTGTAATCATAATATCACCATTAATTATTATTCATTCTTAATTACTTCTGCCGGATTCTGCAAAACAGCTTTCCATACTCGGCAGCCTATACATAGTAAGATAAAAAATCCTATAATTCCAAATATAGCTACATATATCCATACCTCAATCGGCGTTTGCCTTACATACCGATCAATCCATTGTTTCATTAAAACGTATCCGACAGGAAAAGCTATTATAACAGCTGTTGCCAGCAACAATAAATACTCACGGAAAAATAGATGAAGAATATGATATACCTGTGCCCCGTTGACTCTACGTATGGCAATCTCCTTACGACGTTGTTCACAAGATAATGTAACCAATAAGAATATTCCGAACAAAGAGATCAGAATACAAACTAATGATACGAAAGTCAACAGCTTCATTAAAGCACTCTCCGAACGGAGATACTTATCATATTCTTCCTCCTCATTAAACAATCGTAAATAGGCATTCGGAAAATCTTCTTTATGCATGGCCTCAATCGCTTTCCGGCATTCGTGCCAGGAACCTTCCTCAAATTTAAACAAAATACTGGCACGAAACAGCAGATAATTTTGTGCTTGAGGTTGTTGTAAAGCGATACATCCCGGAATACTTGTAGGCGGTTGATAACAGAAATTCCGGACAACTCCTACCACTCTATATGAATGAAGAATTTTGCCATCCTTCTCATATCCCAAAGTCTTTCCTACTCCTTGGTTCCAACCAAATATCCGAAGTGTATTTTCATCAATTACAATATCATTGGGAGCATTCTTTTCTGAGAGCAGTTCGCCTTCAATTAATTTCAAATCATAAAAATCAAAGAAATCCTTCATTGCAGGCATTATGCCAATAGTTATAGGTTCTTCTACTGCTTCAGGCATATCCTCCCAATGGTTCATTTCCGCATACATCATTGGTCCGGTAGGAATAATCGGAAAATAACGGGGAGGCAGAACTTCGGTCACCATAGGTAAAGCTGCTATCTTACCGCCCCACTGTTTTATATCACCTCTCCATAATGCAACATTGGCAATATTATGACGTTCCATTCCTAAGTCTGTATGCTTCAGGAAATAAATCTGTTTCATTATAACCACTGTACAGAATATGAAAACAAGACTGACTATCAATTGTATAACAATCCCGAACTTACGGAAAGCATACGGTCTGTTTACTGAAACTTTCCCTTTGACAGCGTCTTGCAAAGTTCGGCGACGAAAATGATATAGTGGTATCTGAGCCAACAAAAGAGACAAAGCTATCACAATAAACAGATATACTAAAATCTCTCCATAATAAGAGTTGGGAGCTATTCGTGTGAACTCGAGGAAACGGGACATACATATTTCAATAAAGAACAATCCGGCTACCAAAGCTATAAACTGAACAATCAATAGTTCAACGGTCAACTGAACAAACAAATCTTTATTACCTGCTCCATTCACTTTGCGAAGTGCCATTTCACGCCTACGCATATATAACCGACTGATATAGAGAGTCAAATAATTAAATAACGAACAGATAATGACCAATCCACCGGCTAATGAAAAATATAAGATATAGCTAAAAGTAATCACGGTATCTTCCCGAGATACATAACCGGAATAGCGTAAAGCCGATAGCGGGGTCAATAATAGCTCTCCCAATTCATTTTCCTTCTCAATATCATTGATACGGAGAGCAGCAATTTTTTTCTGAAATTCTTCCCCATTTGTCCCCTTACGAATGCGAACAAATAAGTTTTCATTCGCACTCCCCCATTGTGTATAATGTCTGGCATTTCATTAGCTACTTTATGAAATTGTGAAATGAAAACCCCAGCCACTCACGATTGCTCCAACTTTAGAAGCATGTCCACTAACCTCTACCTCCCGACCCAATGCCTCTTCCTCTCCAAATATCCTTTTAGAAAATTCTTCTGTTATAGCAATTTCCCCATTGGTTCCCTTCAAGAAGTTCACTGTTCCTCTTAATACTCGTATATTAAAAAAGTTCATCAAAACAGAATCTGCAGTAGCCGACACAACATCCTTCTCAGTATCCTTCACACGAAATTTAACTTTCTGTACGGAAGTAGAAGCCATTGCCTCTATTTCCGGATTACCTTTCTGTAAATAATCAGCTAAAGGATAAGGAGTAGAATTGGATATCTTACCAGGTTCATGTGCATAATGTGCACGCACCAGATAAATACGTTCCGCACCTTCGTGAAAAGTATCATAAGTCATTTCATAACGAATCCACAAAGTAGACAATGCAAAGCATACAAAGCCTACTGCCAATCCTAAAATACTCACAATACTTTGCACCTTATATTTTGCCAGATTGCGGAAAGCTACTTTTAGATAATGTTTTATCATCATACTCTTTTAATGTTACATGCTGACTTCAGTTACTACTTGTCCGTCGAACAGATTGATGACGCGATCAGCGTAACCGGCGTCATGCTGGGAGTGCGTTACCATTACAATCGTTGTTCCTTCCTTATTCAATTCGCTCAATAGCCCCATTACTTCTTTACCATTCTTTGAGTCCAGATTACCGGTAGGCTCATCGGCAAGGATCAATTTAGGGTTGGCAACTACTGCACGGGCGATAGCGACACGTTGCTGCTGACCACCTGACAATTGTTGGGGGAAATGTTTGCTACGATGAGTAATAGCCATTCGTTCCATGGCAGTCTCCACTCTCTTTTTACGTTCGGAAGCTGAGATACCCATATAGAGCAGAGGTAATTCAATGTTTTCATATACGTTCAGTTCATCTATCAGATTGAAACTCTGAAATACAAAACCAATGACTCCTTTACGGAGATTTGTACGCTGCGATTCCGTGTACTTCGAAACTTCCATTCCATTCAGATAATACTCTCCTCCTGTCGGATTGTCCAACAGTCCCAGAATATTAAGTAACGTTGACTTTCCACAGCCGGAAGGTCCCATAATAGCAACAAACTCACCTTGTTTCACTTCAATACTGACATTATTCAATGCCCAAGTTTCCACTTCTTCTGTCTTGAAAATCTTCTGTAAATTAATTGTTTTAATCATAATTGTACTATTTAAAAATTATTGAATTTATTCATTCTTGATAACTTCCGCAGGATTGAGTCGTACAATCCTTAGGATTCTAAAGATAACGGTTAGTGCAGTCAATAAAGTTACTCCTACAAATATTCCTACCCAATATAATATCCCGTCATTAAAGAATATCTGATATATTTCTTTCCACATATGGAGAATGACGTATACCACAGGAAAAGCTAATAAAGCCGATGTTGTCAAAAGTAACATATACAACCGGGAAAACAGTAAGATAATCTGTTTTATTCCCGCTCCGTTTATTTTCCGGATTGCCACTTCTTTCTGCCGACGTTCGGTGTCAAGAGTAATAGCTGAATATACTCCCAATAAAGTTATAATCAGACTTACAATAGAGAAAAATAAAGTTATATTCTTGAATTTAGTTTCCATGGCCTGTTGTTCAATGATATCATCCAAAAAAGTTGTTATTTCGGGCTCAACACTTTCCGGTAACACTTCCTGCAAAAGTTGGGTCATCCATTGGCGGACCTCTTCCTTTTTATCTGTGTAACACTTGATATAACAATGACCTACATTTCCATTATCTTTCATAGGAAAGAAAACATAAGGAGTCTGCTCCTCTTTATAAGCATAAACCGAGGGAGTAAAAGAAGACAATATACCGCGTACAGTATAAGCGTCTTTATAATGATAAAGAGTAGTCCCCAGTATATTTTCTTTTTCATTCATAAATATTTCATCGACCAATATATCATTATTGCCTTCCATATTTTGTCCTGCTGACAAGGGGATATTCATAAAAGAAATAAAATCAGGCGTTACCCTCATTATATTTATTTCCAGCCACCTATCCGAGTCTTTATCTAATTGTATGCCTGTACGATCCGGACTACCATTTAAGTAACCGTCTTCAGAAAGTAAGACATCTTTCACGCCTGAATACTGCCGGATACGTTCAACAAGCGCAACTTTTTCTTCATTTTTCATAAAAGTATAGTCCAATTTAAGACTTAATATGCTATTTTTCTCCGCTTTAGTCAACGTATTGTACAGCGTAGATATTGTAGTATTTGTTTGTAAATAAAGAGCGACAGTCATAGAAACGAATAGCCAACAAATGAAAAACTGGATTCCTAACATGCTATTACGAAAGAAATGCTTTTTACTTTTAAGCCCATTGCTCATGCCTAATTGTATGTTTACCCTACGGATATAAAAAGCAACAGAAAAACAGATCACAAATGTTGCTATGAGAAGAATGATAATATATTGTCCGGCTTGTAACATCAAACGCTCTCTATCAATGGACAAACTTAAATCAGACAATGAAATATGCATTCCGGAAGACAATATTTCTATGAGTCCGAACATAAATAAAGAAGCGATTACAATGACCAAAAACAATTGCACAAAAAGCATCATTGCCAGATGAAACATATCATTTCCTATTATCTTCCGAATTGTAAATTCCCGTTGGCGATTGATTATACTTCCAATCTGAAAATGGAAAAAGTTTAGTAAAGCAACTAATAAGATTAAAACTGCTACAATGCTAGTTATTGAGCTAAAGATGGTTATCATGTCAGAGTTGCCATTACTTTTTCCAATAGGAGAAACAATCAGGTCATAATCGCAATTAAACATTCGGTGAGTGACATTACTCTTTCTATACACTTCATTTAAATCTTTGGCTGTTCTGCCTTCATGAAGCAATCCGTAAGTATAAACGCCTGTCTGGTCATTATTACCCGTCATTTTAATAATCCTTCACTATCGTTCAGAATGAGAACTTCAATTGTCCGCATGAAGTTCATACTGACATTGGCTGGAATATCTTTAATCACAGCCTGAATTGTGTATGAGATACCTCCGCTATCAGGAGTTGTTTTCGGAGAAGACCATATTTTGCTTGTCATCACCATACGTTTACCGATAGCCTCCTGATTATATGGAAATAATTTGCGTGCTGTACTTTCTGTTATTACTACCGCATTAGGAGTATAGGCTGCCACTCTCCACGAACCTGCCACAACAGTCGGAGTGAACAAACGATTAAAAAACGAGTCGACTTCTATGCATTCAAATGTATAGGGTAGTTTCTTTTCATCATTTGTATACACATCAAAAGGCCGTTGCCGTGCATAAGCAACTCTGGAATATGCTTCTACTTCATGTCCATATTCTTTTGTCAACTTCTCCGCCAATATTGCAGGAGTACCGGATAACATCCTACCTTCATCAGCTAAATTGATGTCTACCAAACGATGATAATTATTAAAACATTGGTCAACACTCTGCATATAGCGGCTACAATAGAAACAAATACTGAAGCATAGCAGTCCCACAGCCAAGCCTATGGTTGATATAAGATTTTGGGTTTTATATTTCATCAAATTGCGCAAAGCAACTTTTGAATAGTGCTGTATCATTTTGTTTTCTTTTATTTTCTAATTCAAATATGGTTTTCCTATTCATTTTTGATAGACTCCACCGGATTAACTCTGGCAATCTTCAAGATACGAAACCAAATCGTTAGTGCCGTTATCATAGCAACAGATATAAAAATCCCTGTCCAGAACCAGAATCCACAGTTAAAGAATACCGTATATATTTGTTTCCATAGCTGTAACACTAGGTATACTAACGGAAAGGATAGAGCTGCGGTAACCATCAACAAAGTTATATACAAACGGGTAAACAACCAGATAATATGCGACATTCCGGCTCCATTTACTTTACGGATAGCCACTTCTTTCTGTCTACGTTCAGTATCGAGGGTAATGCTGGAATATACACCCAACAAGGTAATGATGATACTGACGATTGCGAAAAACAGGATAGTATCTTTCAGCATATATTCCATAGCCTGTATTTCATACAGGTCGTCTTGAAATGTACGAACCTGATACGATATATTCTCCGGAAGTACTTCACGACGGATTTTCTCAATCCACTTTACGACTTCTTTTTGTTGTTCAGGGTAACATTTTACATAGCAATGGCCAACATATTCAGAAGGATCATAGAGCATAAAAGCATAGCCGCCACTATGATAATGGACATCAGTCTGGAAAGGAGTACAAACTCCACATACGGTATAATCATTATTTTGGTCATAAAAATTCATTCCAATTACATTCTTCTTTTGTTTGTTTTGCCATACTTTATCCATGACAAGGTCATTTTTTGTCCGGATAGTTCTGCCCTCCTCTATCGGAATATTCATAAAAGCAAAGAAATTCAGCGGAACGCACATAATATTGATATCAGTCCAGGAGTTGTCATTCCCTTTCTCGGTCATCAACAGGTTTCCGGATACTCCTTGTGTATAAGCAATATCTGCCAATAAGACATCTTTTACCCCTGCATGTTGCTGAAAACGTTCTACCACACTTAACTTCTCTTCATTTTTCATAAACGAATAGTCTAATGGAATGCTAAGAATCGCTTCTTTTTCTTTTTGGTTAAGCGTATGAAACAATGTTTGGGTTGTTTTCTCCGACTGTAAAAACAATGCGACAGTGAATGATACAAATATCCAGCAGATAAAGAACTGGATTCCCAGCATAAGGTTACGTCCCCACTGCTTACCTCGACGTTTATTTACTCCTCCATGAATGCCTGTTTGTATCGAAATTCTGCGAATACGGACAGATACAAACAGACAAATTGCAGCACAGAGCAATATAAGAAGAATGATATATTGCATAGCGTGTATCAAAAGAATTTCGGGCGGAAAAGTCATTGTAATGCCCTGTAGAGAAAAATCCATTCGGTATCTGCTGGATTCTATCCCCCATATTACAAAAAAGGAAGATATAACCACCACAATCAATGATTGTACAAACAGCAGGCAGAATTGTTGTTTCCAATTACATCCTGCCATTTTCATAATACTGTATTCTTTAGTGCGATTAAGAAAAGAACCGATCAGAAAGTGAAAGAAATTGATTAGTCCGACCAGTAATATCAATGTACCGACTATTCCTGTCACCCATCCCAACACAAAAGCACCTTTCTTCTGTGCCCTGTCGCTAATATAATTAGCAACAACCGCATAAGACTGATTATACATAGTATAACTATAATTACGCTTAGCAAACTGCTGCTCCAGTTCAGCTATATTCGTATTGGGAGAAAGCAAGACATAGGTTCTGGCTCCTGTCATATCGTGACGTTTCGTACTTCGGAAAAGTCCTTCGCTATCGTTCAGAACCATTGCATCAGTATGCGTCATAAAACTAAAACCATTGTTTAGCGGGATATCTTTCATTACTGCCTGTACCGTATAAACAATACCTCCTGTTTTCGGAGTACTTTCAGGCGAAGTATGGAGTCGTCGCGCCAGAGTCAGATGCTTGCCGATAGCACTTTCTATTTTACCGAATATCTTTATGGCAGTAGATTCACTTAAAATAACGGCATTAGATGTCCGGCTTGCCGTCTTCCAATTTCCGGCTACTATTTGGGGAGTGAATACCTTATTGTATAAAGTATCTATTTCTATCGTTTCAAGTTCGTATGGTAATGATTTTTCCTCTGAAATTTCGGCAAGATAAGAACGTTCACGCGAGTATGTCATACAAGAAATTGCTTCCACCTCTCCCATTGCCCATGTGCGGAGTTCTTCGGATAAAGCCACTTGTGTACCGGAAAAATATGTTTCTGTCTGATAATCATAAAGGTTTAATTCCACAATGCGAGTGTAATTACTGAAACAATGGTTGGTGGTCTCAACAAAACGACTACAATACATACATATGCAGAAACATAGTAATCCTACCGCAAGACCGATGATAGAAATTATATTTTGGGTCTTGTATTTCAGTAAATTACGAAAAGCAACTTTCAAATAGTGTCGTATCATATATTATTATTTTTATTCTATTTTCATTATTTTGGCCGGGTCAATACGTGATGCCTTTTTTATTTGCCAGCACAGTGTGCCTAAAGAGATACAACTTACTACGAGCAATGCTATCAGAAAGACATTCATGCTTAACGGAGCTTTTATCACAAGAGCTTTAGTATACTGATAAATCAAGTAGCAGGACAATGGAATAGATACCGCAAAAGCGCTTCCCAATACAACCAAATATTTACATCCAAGCAGCAAGTACAAGTCTTTCACCAATGCACCGTTTACTTTACGAATTGCAATCTCCCGATAGCGCTGACGAATATCAAATAATGAAATACCGAATAATCCGAGACAGATTATTATAATTCCAATACATGCAAAAATAGCATATACCATGGCTATTCGCCGGTCGTTTTTATAGAGTGCCGCCACATCATCATCCAATAGTGAATATTTAAAGTCTTCCGTACCATATACTTTTTTCTGAATATCTTTCAGATAATTGATGACTACCTGAGTTTTCCCCGGATAACAAGCAATCTGATAGTAATCTCCCTTCAACCGTTTATTTACGATAAATACCATAGGGCGAGCACCCAATCCTACATGTCTATCATAATAATCTTCTATTACGGCACCAATAGGCTGTGCCTGTAAATCGGGTTTTATCTTTCTCATCTGCTCATTAATTATAGTAGCCCCCTTGCAACTTGTGTAGCCTAAAGCGGCCAATGCGGCACGGTTGACAACTATAATTTCACCTCCTTGTTCTTTATCTGCTTCCGATAAATCTCCTTCAATAAAAGGAATCTCAAAGAGTTTAAAGAAACTGTCGGTAACATAACTCTGATTCAACGTAACCAGTTCTCCTTTTGCATTTCGAAATCCTGCAGAATAATCAAACCCAAGAATAGAATAAAAACCGGTTGTCCAGCTTTGGATATCCGGACAATTATCTATCAGTTGATCTATCGCTAAAACTCTTTCTTTACGTTGGTTTACAGTTTCAGATGTATACGAAGAATAATCGTTCGATTCATATATCATATTTGCCTGAATTATATCTTTTGTACGGAATCCCGGATCTGTCTGCAACATCAAATTGAATTGCTTATTAAAATAGATGGAAAGTAAGACCAATAAAAAGGTAACAACATATTGTACAAAAAGGAATATCATACGAAAACGAATAGAACGTTTATCGGTACCTAATGCCTTGAGAGCAACAGCCGGTAAAGAGCGCTGGCATTTTATATGTGAATACAGGCTTACAGTCAAAGACAGGAATATCAGGATAGATATCGACAATATCCAGTCGAATTTAGTATAGACTATCCGGCTATCCAACAAGTGGGATACAAAAACAGATGTTATTTCAACAATAAACCATGCAAACACAATAGAAACGGCTATCAGTAGAACGTTTTCTGTGAAAATTTGCGTAAACAGTGTATTGCCACTGGCACCGAATACTTTTCGAAGATTGTAAGTCCTCCCTCGTTTCACCATTAATACAGAATAAAGATTAATAAAGTTGATAATCCCGGCAAACAGTATCAATAAACAAATTCCTCCAAGAATGAATAGATGAGAACGATTCCCACTAACAAGCATACTAGGCCCTGTTTGGTAAAGTAATGCTTGCTCCCAATACATTTGACTGACAGGAATAAGAGAGAATGTGTATTTACGAACATCTCCGAAACGAGAATCTTGATTTATAAACCGGGGATAACTCCCTATTTGATTGGCTTGTTCCACTGCCTTCTCAGAAGTAAACTGAATAAACTCCAAAGGCATCCGTCCCCAGTCTGTCGAAAATGCATGAGAAAGTACTATATCGAAATTGAATGTTTGTTTATTTACCGGCTTTTTCAATATACCTGTCACCTTGATATCTTTACCGTTAGAAAAACGTAACACCTTACCTAGCGGATTTTCTTTACCAAAAAGTTTTTTGGCGAAATCTTCCATTAACAATGCTGATTCCGGAACTTCCAAAGAAATCTCTCCCTGCAATACTTGATAAGGAAAAAGTCTGAAATAAGCATTGTCAGCTATTAAGGCATGTACAGAAAAACGATTTGTCTGATAATCTACATAATCATTCTCAAGCAATATTACACTTGAACGTGTCAGTATAACATTGTCATCTATATAAGTACTATCACGCTTTCCTATTTCTGCCTTACTCAACACCCGGTTTCCATCAAACGACACTTGAACTCCATATACCTGATTACGGTCTATACAATGCATATCTACTGTTGTTTCACGATAAATATAACGGGACAAGATAATACAACAGGCTAGACTAAGTGTCAGTCCGAGTAAATTGATAGTCGTATATGATTTCGCACGTAATAAAAAGCGTACTGCATATTTCAGTGTTTTCATACTATCTGTTTAAAGTTGTCTGTTTATCTTAATATTAATTCCTCAGCATCGCCAAAGGTATCATATCCCGTCGTAATAACCCAATCTCCCGGCCGTAAACCTTCTGTAATTTCGTATTGTTGCGGATTTTGGCGACCGACAGACAAAGGTACACGAACAGCTTTTGTTTTTGAAGCATTCACCTTATAAATCCATTGTCCTCCCGTAGCCTGATAGAAATTGCCGCGTGGGATAATAAGCGTCTGCTCCGGTTGCCCTAGTTCTATCTGTACACGGAAACTCTTGCCCACTCTTACGTTATCAGGTATATCATCTGTGAAAACAAGATCGACATCAAACATACGGTCTTTTACTTCAGGGACAACTTTCGTTATTCTTAACGGATATTTCTTCCCTTGATAATTAATGGTAGCAGGCAATCCGGTAGTAATCCGGTCAATATAATATTCACTGAGCGAAGTATGGATTTTATATTGGTCAAGTACCTTTATCTCAGCAATACTTTCGCCGGAAGACACTTGCTGCCCGGGAGTAACCTTCACAAAGCTAAGCTGTCCTTTTATCGGAGCCGTTACCACTAAATTATTCAAACGTTCATGAACGCGTTCATATTTTTTCCGTTCTCTTTCTCGGTCGTTGCGGATAAGTTCTTTACGAATCATTGTCACAGCAGAATCGTGCCGCAAGCTCTCCTGTTGCAAAGCTGCATTTTTTTGTTTATAATTATACTCATCTTCAGCTACTTGCAACTGGGCCTTACTCTTTACTCCCATTTGATATTCCTCACGGTCAAGAGCAATGCTTTTTTTCAGACGCTCAAGCTCATAATTATTCGTCAAGGCCTGCTGTTTCAAATTCAGGCTCTTTTGCTCCATTTCAATCTCCTGCTCCTGGTAGGTAATCATTTGTTTTTCCCATTCATCACGCTGATCTTCAATGTTACGAAGTAGGTCCGGATTAGAAAGAATAAGAATAGTATCACCTTGCTGAAGTAAACTGCCTTCTTCACCTACTATGCTTTCTACACTTCCTGCTTCGCGGGTATTGACTTTAATTGTCAATATAGGTTGAATTAGTCCTTCTACATCTACATATTCCATAAAGTCAGCATCTTTCACTTCCGCTATCTGAATATTCTCGGCATCAACACGCAGCTTCCTGGGACCTAATGAAAGGACGATTACATAAATCAGAAAGGAGATAAACAAAAGTCCTCCTGTCAGATAGTATCTATAACGAATGTACCACGGCTTCTTTTCTAATTTTATATCCATGAGGTTATATAGTTTTTATATTTATATCAATTATAAAAAATCATTCTATCCTATTCAATGAGGAGATTATAATCCTCCGTCAGTAACTTGCTACTCTCAAAATCATAAAGTGTCATGCTACGGAGTGTGTAATACAAACTCCAATAGTTGTATAAAGCCGATACATAATTACGGCGTGCACTATCTTTTTCTGAAATGGAAGCGTTCAAATCAAGAATGGTAGATTTTCCCAATATATAAAGTTTACGGGCAACTTCATTCCTCCGTTGGGCGGTTTCATCTGTACGGGCAGCGATACGGACACGTTGCGTTTGCAGATTAAACTGCTTCACCAGTTTACGGACATTCAATTCAAAATCCGTCCTGCTTTGTTCCACCTGCGTATAAACCAGGTCACGGTTAGAACGGGCTACCCGTACCTGTCCCTTTCCCCGTCCCCAATCTAAAATTGGTAGGGAGATACTTAAACTTACATATTGTTGATCTAAAAGGTTTCGATAAGCCTCTGGTAATTTATCCGCTGTCTGTGTCAGTCCGAAACGAAGATAAATGTCTGCTTTCAAACCTGCATTGGCACGGGCTCTCGCAACCGCACTTTCACTTTCCAGCTTGCGCCGTTTCATCGTTTGTATATCCGGGCTATTCTCATACGCCAATGCTAGCGCCTCATTCAGATTAATACTGAAATCCGGTATCCGGGAACTGACACGTACACGAATCTCCCTCTCTTCCTGAATGCCCAGATATGAACGGAGTTCCTGCATACAGTTATCCATTTCAATACGGGCGTTCATACGATTTGTTTCTTCTGTAAGACGGTTAAGCTCCAGTTGCAGCATTTCATTCTCCGTTATTGTCCCGATATTGTAACGTCCTTGTGCATAGCGATATAACGTGTCGGCATTCGCATAATTAAAGGATGCTATGTCATAATTACTTTGGGCAGTGGCTAGAGCAAAAAATTTATTAATCGCATTGGCAGATACAAGTTCTAATGTCTCTACATAGCTTTTCTTTGCCTCCTGATAGCGTACCGGTTCTATTCGTTTATCCCATTTCAAACTATTGTAGCCGAAAAGCGATTGCCGGTATCCTATCATGATAGGTGAAGTCTGCCACGAATATTTATGTTCGCTGAACAAATCCATACGTTGTGCGGACGTTTCAAGAAACAAGGAACCTCCTGTCCAAGGTATGTTTTGTGAAAGATTCAAAGTCAGATCAGTATTCAACAAATTCTGCTCAACAAACTTAACGGAACCGTCCCCCATTGTTATCTTATTAATGGCACGATTCAGATTAGGATCGGATGTCAAGTTCAAAGTCGGTAAATAGTTGGCACGATAATATTTATAATTCCAATAAGCCGAACGGAAGCTATGACGTGCCGTCTGCGCATCGGGAGACTCCAGACGAGCAATCTTCACAACTTGTTCCAATGACAGTTCTGTTGTCTGATCTTGAGCAGCCAATAATTCCGTCGCCAGGATTCCAATACTTATGCAGATTATTTTCAGATTCATTCTTAGTTTTATTTGTTATTTATAATTCAAAACCTGTGCCATTTATATAAATATTTGTATATCAATGAAATATGCTTGTTTTTCTTTTTAAAATAGCGTGCAAATACGCACGAAAATAGTGCGCAATCGCACATACAACACATGATTATTATCCATATCTTTGCCGGTGCAGTAAAGGAAAAAGATTATATTCTAATTAGCTAAAAGAATGGAAGAAGTAAACAAACTGGGAAAGATACTTATAGTAGATGATAACGAAGATGTCCTCTTCGCTCTAAACCTGCTGTTGGAACCTTACACAGAAAAAATAAAGGTAGCCACCACTCCCGACCGAATCGAACATTTCATGACCACTTTTCAACCTGATCTTATTTTATTAGATATGAATTTTAGCCGTGACGCTATTAGTGGTCAGGAAGGATTCGAAAGCTTGAAGCAAATATTGAAAATCGATCCGCAAGCGATTGTCATCTTTATGACTGCCTATGCAGATACTGATAAAGCAGTACGGGCTATCAAAGCCGGTGCAACAGACTTTATCCCCAAACCGTGGGAAAAGGAAAAACTACTGGCCACTCTTACTTCCGGAATGCGATTACGTCACTCTCAACGGGAAGTAAACATTTTGAAGGAGCAGGTAGAATTACTTAGCGGTCAGAATTCTTCGGAAGGAGATATTATAGGAGAATCTCCTGCCATGCAGGAAGTTTTCACCACAATAAATAAATTAAGCAGCACAGATGCCAATATCCTTATTTTAGGAGAAAATGGAACAGGAAAAGACGTAATCGCCCGTCTTCTCTATCGCTGCTCTCCCCGATACGGCAAACCTTTTGTCACTATTGACTTGGGAAGTATTCCCGAACAACTTTTTGAAAGCGAACTGTTCGGATTTGAGAAAGGAGCTTTCACCGACGCAAAAAAATCAAAAGCCGGACGAATGGAAGTTGCCACTAACGGAACTTTGTTTCTGGATGAAATCGGTAACCTTTCACTTCCTATGCAATCGAAGTTATTGACAGCTATTGAAAAGCGACAAATCAACCGTTTAGGCAGTACGCAGACTGTTCCTATTGACGTCCGCCTGATTTGTGCCACAAACGCGGACATCCGTCAACTAGTGGACGAAGGAAACTTCCGCCAGGACTTGCTCTATCGTATCAACACCATTGAAATACATATTCCTCCACTCCGTGAACGTGGAAATGATATTATTCTACTAGCTGAATATTTTCTACAACGGTATGCACGTAAATATAAAAAAGATATGCGTGGCCTGACTCGGGAAGCCAAAAACAAACTGTTAAAGTATGCCTGGCCCGGAAATGTACGCGAATTGCAGCATACAATAGAGCGCGCTGTTATATTAGGAGATGGCTCTTTATTAAAACCGGAGAATTTTCTTTTCCATGCCAGTCCTAAACAGAGGAAGGAAGAAGAAATGATACTGAATCTGGAACAACTGGAGCGTCAAACTATTGAGAAAGCAATGAAACTCAGCGAAGGGAATATCTCCCGTGCTGCCGAGTATCTGGGCATAACCCGTTTTGCCCTATATCGTAAACTTGAAAAACTAGGCCTATGAAACGATTTGCAATCAGAGTGATTTTACACATCTTATTTATAATGCTGCTTTCTATCGGAAGTTGCCTGTTGTTTCAAAAACAGTTATGGTTCAGTACCGTTATCTGCATCATACTATTAATAACCTTTGGTATACACCTATACCGTATGCAATTCAAGCAAATAATTTTATTGAGACGGCTGACAGACGGACTTCGATACAATGACATGATGCAAACTTTCCACCCGCCTTTTAAAAATAAAATAATGAATGAGTGGGCAAAAGAACTTTCAGAGAGCCTAAAAGATTTTCGGGGAAGATTATTAGCAGAGGAAATCAAACATCAATATTACGAAAACTTATTAAATAAGGTAGATACAGCCGTACTTGTTACCGACAAAGCCGGACATATAGAATGGATGAACCAAGCTGCTGTCACGCATTTAGGACAGATCTCACAATTACCGGAAGCACTCCTGAGAGCTTCTGCAATTAATGATATTCCTATTATTCGTATTGAACAAAACAGCACTGTTTTGGAAATGGCTATTTCTTGTACGAAATTTGTAACACAAGGAAAAGAGCAACAAATAATCAGCCTGAAAAACATCCATTCCGTACTGGAACGAAATGAAATGGAAGCCTGGCAAAAGCTGATACGTGTATTGACGCATGAAATAATGAATTCTATCACACCGATTATCTCTCTTTCAGAAACACTGAGCGAAAGGGGGATACCCAAACTGCTTGGAGAAAAAGAATATTCCATTATGTTACAAGCCATGCAGACTATTCATAGAAGAAGCAAAGGATTATTGGAGTTCGTTGAAAATTATCGTCGCTTGACACGAATCCCTACTCCTGTCTGCACCAAAGTTTCTATCACGGAACTGTGTATGGATTTAAAGAAATTATTCCCGGAAGAATATATCCATTTTGAAATCCCTTCATCAGACCTAACCTTATATATAGATCGGGCTCAAATAGAGCAAGTTCTCATCAATTTATTGAAAAATGCCCGTGAAGCCTGTGGTAGGCAATCTGATAAGGATATTCGGGTAGAAGTAATAATTTCGCCTGCTGGCAATAAGCTTCTGACAGTATCTGACAATGGGGAAGGTATTTTGCCCGATGTTCTTGATAAGATATTTGTACCTTTCTTTACTACCAAAACATCCGGTTCCGGTATCGGACTTAGTTTATGTAAGCAAATTATGACTTTACATGAAGGGAGTATTAATGTAAAATCAGAATCAGGTAAAGGAAGTAAGTTTATTCTCACTTTTCCTAAATAATTGCAGTCTTTTTGTGTATCTTGTGGATAATATGAAAAACTCATGAAAGAGAGGTCTTCACCTTCTATCCCCGATAAATAAAGAAAGTATCTGTTTCTGATTCATAACCCATAGCTTTAGATATCGTAAAGCTATGCTTTATCTCTCCTAAAGCACCGCTTTATATTATAGATGATGAACAAATAGAAATATATATCTATAAACAAGTTCAAAGATAATTCAAAGAATTGCCTTCTTTATCTGTCACAAACAAAGTAGAATCAACTTATCATTTGTATAAAACCAAAAAAGCTGAAACATAGTATGCATCAGCTTTTTATTTTTAAATTTCTTGACTTAATATTTTCGTCGGGGTAGCGGGATTCGAACCCACGACCCCCTGCTCCCAAAGCAGGTGCG
>OGOM01001459.1_pt1 | contig 17408 bp, 12 predicted proteins | sample 1552681 | NCBI WGS metagenome assembly OGOM01 (sample SAMEA2580188, study PRJEB22360) | human gut metagenome | biome: human gut; feature: human-associated habitat; material: faeces | place: Denmark | collected 2008/2010 | reverse complement strand
TCCGCCTTCCGCTCTGCGAGGATCTTCACCGCTGCCGTGATGCGTTCCCTCAGCTCCGGCTTTTTTGTCAGCAGACTGCGAAGCTCCGCCAGCACACTCGACGGAACGAACAGCCGCTTGCCGTTCACACGCAGCAGCGGCGTCAGATGCTCCATCAGCGTCGGGAACTGCTCGTTGAGCAGGGAACAGGTGTCGATCAGGAAGGTGTAGCGCGCGGCAAGCCGTTCCAGATGTACAAGTTCCGTTCGATGGTAGTGAACGCCGACGCGCTCAAGAAGGAGCTCGCAAAAGAGACCGGCCAGACCGACCGCTTCATCTTCAAGATGAAGAACGACCCACGCATCACCAAGGTGGGGCACTTCATTCGCCGCTTCTCCATTGACGAGTTGCCCCAGTTCCTCAACGTGTGGATGGGGGATATGTCCGTAGTGGGGCCGCGCCCGCCGCTGCCTGAGGAATATGCCCGTTACAACCGTCTGTACGCCACCCGCATGCTGGTCAAGCCCGGCATCACCGGTCCGTGGCAAGTGTCCGGCCGCTCCGATTTGTCTGCCGAAGAGAGCGAGGCCCTTGATGTGGCTTACGTGCAGAACTGGTCGATTATGGGAGACATCGTGCTGCTGTTCCGCACGGTGGGTGCAGTGCTGAGCCATAAGGGAGCGTACTGATTCCTTCCCGTTTCGCTGTCACAGTTTTGCCGCGCCCTTGCCGCACCGCCCTTGAACGTGATTACAGAAAGATAAGTCGATATATCTATGACTGATTCGAACATACCAGAAATACCTCAGCCGCCGGCACCCTCCGAGCGGTCGGAAAACGCGGATGATCGCCAAGTGATACAGCCGTATGTTGACCCCGAGGTACTTGCTGAAGACGTCCGAGCGGCGGAACGGCGTAAGCACCGCCGGCGTATGAGCCATGAACATATCAGGCGGATCAAGCGCAAAAAGCGCATTCGGATGGTGCTGATTGTAATCGGCGCACTGCTGTTGATTATTGCCGCGCTCGCGGCGTGGCTCGGTCTTTCCACGCTCAAAGTGAAAAATGAAGTGGAAGCAGCGATTCAGGCCGCAAGCCGCATCCAATCGCAAGTTCAAGCCGGCGACACCGACAAAGCGCAAGCCAGCATTGAAGCATTCTCCCAGCATATCGACGCTACGTATGCGCAGACCAAGCAGCCGGTATGGAAACTGGCCACATTGGTGCCCTATTACGGTTCTGACGTGAAGGCCGCGCGAGACATGGTGCACATTTTGGAAGACGTGTCGAACAACGCATTGCCGAAGCTTGCCAAGGCGGCACAGGCCTTGGATTTCAACAGCATTGGTATCAAAGACGGCACGATTCAGCTGGGGGATATGGCCAGCGTGGCACAGGATCTTGCCGCCGCCAATGGAGTAGTGGCGGATGCCAGCGTAGACATGGGCAAGATTGGCGATACGCATATTCCGCAGATTACCGAGGCGGTGCAGCAGGGGCGTAGCAAGTTCAAGGAGCTTGCCAGCCTGACGGATACGGCCAGTCGGCTGGCGGATGTGCTGCCCAAGATGTTCGACTTGGATAGCAGCGAGGGTAGTAGCAGTGGCCCGCGAACCTACCTGGTGCTGGCACAGAACAATGCTGAGCTGCGTACCACGGGAGGCATTCCAACTGCGTGGGCCACGCTCACCGTCGATACAGGCAAAATCAGCATGAGCACGTTCGGTGATCCGCCTCGGAATGGTCTGTTCAGCCAGGATGAAGCCGCGAGCGTACTGACGGCGGAAGAACGCAATCTCTTCTCCACCAAGATGGCCACAGACTACCCGGACATCAATTTCACTCCCGATTTCCCCCGCGTTGCTAATATCGCGAGTCAGATCTGGCACCGAGCCGGTCATGACGATGTGGATGGCGTCATCAGCGTGGACCCGGTGTTCCTGCAGCGGTTATTGAAGGTTGCCGGCCCCGTGACGCTCTCCGATGGCACGGTGATGAGCGGCGACAATGCCGAGCAGCGGATTCTGAACCAGATTTATATTGATACCGATACGCAGGCGGAGCAAACCAACTTCTTCACGATGGCGGCCAGTGAGATCTTCACGCATGTGCTCAAGAATGTGGACGGCAAGAATCAGCAGCTGGTGCAAACGTTCCAGGAGTCCGTATCCGACGGCCATCTGTATGTATGGAGTGTTCATGAGGATGAGCAGCGGCGTATCTCGGGTACGACCATCGCCGGCGAATTGCAGTCGAAACCGGCTCATTCGGTTACGGGCGTGTACTTCAACGATGCCACTATGGGCAAGATGGACTGGTACCTGAAGCGTGAAGTGACCAGTACATATGACAAAACCTATCCCAGTGGCGCCAAGCAATACACCATTCACATCAAACTGACGAATACGGCCGATGCCGCCGAGGTGAATGCCGCTCCGGATCTGTTGCGCGGCTATGACCATAACGGCAACCCCCGTACGGGGGAGATCGAAACGGTGCTGTACGTCTACGCCCCCGATGAAGGGCGCATTGTGGATTGGACCCAGGATTTCGATCAGTTCGCTGTGCACGATGGACTGACGGTGGGTGTGAAAACCGTGACATTGCGGCCGGGGGAAAGTTTCGAGACCACGGTGCATGTGCTGGCCAGTCCCGCGGCCAATGAAAATGAAATGATTTTGAGACAGACCCCCTTGGTTGATTAAAGGGGCAACCCCTATACATTAAGGTGGAACCGTGAATAAGGAAGAACGGAGCATAGCCGTGGATGAAGCTGAACAGGTGCAGGATGGTAATGGAGTCACCATTCTCGATTTATTCAATGCGGTAAGAAAGCATGTGATTACCGCAGTGGTCACACTGGTCATTGTGATGGTGGCAATCTGCGCGTACACCTTTACCCGCACTCCGCAATACACCGCAATTTCCGAACTCTTGGCCACTTATCGCAGTTCAGCGGCTGCGTCGGGCGCATCCAGCAATGCAGGCGAGCTGAGCTCTGGCGCCAATTACATCAATAGCCAGATTCAAACGTATCCGCAATTGGTAAAAACCGAGTCTGTATTGCAGCCGGTTATTGACGATCTGGGTCTTGACACCACGGTAAAGGAATTGGCTGCGAGCGTTACCGCTTCCAACCCGGATGGCACCATGCTGGTGGATATTTCGGTTAATAATCCAGACCCGAAGCAGGCGTCCAGCATTGCCAATTCGGTTGCCGAAAACCTGAGAAAACAGGTTACTTCCACGATTTACAGCGATGAGGGCGATAAGATCATCTCTCCCGTCAACCTGACTGTGGTGCAGCAGGCGTACGCTCCGGCTTCCCCCAGCTCACCCAACGTCAAGCTCAATCTGGCGGCAGGTCTTGCGGTCGGTGTCATCCTCGGCATCGTGGTTGCCTTTATCAAGGATTTGCTGGACACCCGTGTTCGCCGCGATTCGGATGTTACTGCTGTTATCGATGCTCCCGTACTGGGGTCGCTGAGCCGCAATGAGGCTTATGCCGGTACGTCGCCGGTGATTATCTCCCGCCCGGCCTCCCGCGAGGCAGAAGAGATTCGACGTTTGCGCACCAATGTGATGTTCGTGCTGCCCGATGAGCCGTTATCCAATGTGATTGTGGTGACTTCCACCGGCCCGTCCGAAGGCAAGACCACGCTGAGCGTCAATCTGGCGACCGCATTTGCTGAGAACGGCAGCAAGGTACTGCTGATCGACGCCGATGTGCGCAACCCCTCGGTGAGCAAGGCCCTAGGCATTGAGGGCGCAGTGGGCTTGACCCATCTGATTACCAACCGTGTATCGTCGCATGATGCGATTCAACGCTACTGGAAGCCGAACTTCCACGTGCTTCCTGCTGGAAAACAAACCATGAACCCCAGCATTCTGCTGAATTCCCGCGCTATGAAGGCACTGGTTGAGCAGGTTTCCGGAGCCTATGACTATGTGATTATCGATACCGCCCCCATGCAGGTGGCCAATGATGCCGCCGTATTCGCCAAGGAAGGGCCAGAACTGCTGCTGGTGGCCGGCTTGGGAGTGACGGAAAAGAAACTGCTCCGGCAGACCGGGCGCGAACTGAGCACACTGAGCATCGATCCCGTGGGTTTGGCCATGAATTACGGCGAGACGGAGAAGCCCCAGAAGGGTGGCTATTACTACTACGGCGACGAGTCCGACGACAACGGCAGGAAGCGCCAAATCCAGCACAAAAAGAGCGAGAAAATGAAGAAGGACTGAGGCCATGAGGATCGCGTTCATCGGCCACAAACGCATTCCGTCTCGCGAAGGTGGCATCGAGATTGTTGTGGACGAACTGGCTACACGTATGGCTGCGCGCGGGGAGCAGGTCGTGGTGTACAACCGCAAAGGCCACAACGTGGCCGGCGAGGAGTTCGACAACCAGTCGAGCACCAGCGACAAGCCGTTCATGTATCGCGGAGTGAAGGTAATACCTGTCACCACTATCGATGCAAAAGGTCTGGCCGCGCTCACCTCGTCATTCTTTGCCACAGTAAAGGCTATTATGGCCCGCCCTGATGTGATTCATTACCACGCGGAAGGGCCGTGCGTGCCGTTGCGTTTTGCGCACTGGTTCGGTATTCGTACAGTGGCCACGATTCATGGTCTAGATTGGCAGCGTGCCAAATGGGGTAAATTCGCCTCTACATATCTGAAATTAGGGGAGCGTACCGCCGCTACTTGTGCCGATGAAGTGATTGTGCTGAGCCGCAACGTGCAGCGCTATTTCAAAGACACCTATGGGCGTGATGTGCGATTCATTCCCAATGGCATTGAACGCAATGAGTCTGTTCCAGCCAATGAGATTACTCGGAAATACGGTTTGGCGAAAGACGGGTATGTGCTGTTTCTAGGCCGTATCGTGCCGGAAAAAGGCGTGCATTATCTTATCGAGGCATTCAAGCAATTGGATACTGATAAGAAGCTGGTCATCGCCGGTGGATCTTCCGATTCCGCTGAATACTATGAACAGATTCAATCTGCTGCGGCTACCGATCCTCGCATTGTGTTGACTGGGTTTATCGAGGGCCAGGAACTTGCGGAGTTGTACAGCAATGCTTATATCTATGTGTTGCCTAGTGATCTCGAAGGCATGCCTATGAGTCTGCTGGAAGCCATGAGCTATGGCAATTGTTGCCTTACTTCCGATATCCCCGAATGCGCCGAGGTAGTAGAAGACCACGCCGTTACTTTCCATAAAAGCGACATTGCAGATCTCACTACCAAACTGAGCAACTTACTCGCCGATTCCTCTCGTGTGGCGGAGCTGCAAGCGACCGCCGCCAACTACATCACCCAAAAATACAACTGGGACAAGGTAGTGGACCAAACCTTGGCGTTGTACCAAGGAAAAGCCCCCTCTGACGAGGGGGCTCCCGGCGAAGCCGGGTGGGGGAGAGCCCACCGCGACCATCAGGAGGCTTCCCAATGAAAATCCTCCTAGTCAACAAATACTTCTACCGCAAAGGCGGCGCCGAAACCTACTTTTTCGCACTCGCCGAAGGCCTGAAATCATTAGGCCACGAAGTGGCCTTCTTCTCCATGCAGCACTCGAACAACGAGCCAAGCTATTGGAGCAAGTATTTCGTATCTGAAAAAGACTACGTCGGCAAGATTTCCGCGTTCCAACAGGCAAAGGAAGCGGCAACGCTGATCTATTCGTTGGAATCCAAGCGCAAGTTTGAGGCGCTGTTGGAAGAGTTCCAGCCGGACGTGATTCATATGAACAACGTGCATCGCCAGCTGACACTGTCGATTCTGGATGCGCCGTACCTGAAGAAGCATCGTGTGCCAGTGGTGTACACCGCACACGACTACATTCTGCTGTGCCCTGCATACACCATGGTGGACGGCAACGGCAAGGTGTGCGACGACTGCCTTGATCGACGTTTCATCCATGCTGTGAAGAAGACTTGCGTGAAGGGTTCCAAAGCCAAAAGCGGACTCGCGTTCCTGGAGGCGGAGTTCCTGAAATACCACCACAGCTACGACAAGATCGACAGCATCATAGCCCCCAGCGAGTTCATGAAGAAGAAACTCGACGAGGGCGGTTATGCCGGCCGTACCGTGGCCATGCAGAACTTCCTGACCACCAGCCAGATGGATATGGCTCATAAAGTAACGAATACGGACAAATTCAACACCGTGGACCCGTATTTTCTGTTCTTCGGTCGTCTCTCCAAGGAAAAGGGCATCCTCACGCTGGTGAATGCCTTCCTACAGGCCACCGGTCTGCGCCCCCTGTCGGGGGGAGCTGTCCCGCGAAGCGGGGCTGAGGGGGTCCGGGTCATCCCCGGGAACTGGACCCTGCACATCGTGGGTGACGGCCCCGAGCGCGCCACCATCGAGAACCTCGTCAAACAGGCCGGACCGGAGGCGGAGCAGCGCATCAAGCTCCTCGGCTACAAGACCGGGGAGGACCTCCAGCGCGAGGTAGGCAACGCCCGATGCAGCGTGCTGTGCTCCGAATGGCGCGAGAACATGCCGTACTCCGGCTTGGAGTCGCTTGCCGCACAGACTCCGGTGATCGGTGCGAACATTGGCGGCATCCCCGAGCTCGTCGTCGAGGGCGAGACCGGTTTCCGCTTCGAGAGCGGGAATCCGTCGGACCTCGCGACGGTGCTGCGGCAGGCGGCGCAGGTGGATGCCGCGCGCTATCAGGCCATGCAACGGGAGTGCGGCCGGTACGTCGAGGAACGTTGCCGGCAGGATGGCTACATCCACGCGCTTGTGCGCATGTATGGTGGTATTGCGAAGGCGAGTGAAATCAAGGTGCGGTGACGAATATGACGCTATCGACTGTAGATTCAATGTCAATACCTTCGCAACATGTGAAGGCACGGTTGCAGAACGCCGATTTTTTTGAGAAATGCACGTTTGCATTCTTCCTCATCACCTTCGTTCTGAAGGCCCTTACCGACGGTTTTTTCATTACTCAGGGCGTGAAGGGGGCAATCACCGATAGTAAGTATCTGACTATGGGCGCTGCCATCTTCTTCGGTATTGTCTATATGGTGCAGCGTCGAAGGAACCGTGTTTTCTGGAACGAATTCCGTCAACTGATTACCGTTGCGCTCTGCTTCGTGATGGCCACGCTGGTTCTGGTTATTGCGCAGAATCATTTTGTCCAATGGCAGATCAGAGACATTCTCAATCTCATCACTCCTATGATATTCGCATATGTTATGTTGAATGTCTTGTCGTTCGAGCAGTTGTTCCATGGGATGAAGATTGCATTAGTGTTCTCTATCATTGGATATATCACTCAGCTGGTATTGCGTGGTGTCACGTTTGGTGATATTTTCGCTTCCAGCTTCTCTGATTCCACATCTCCTCTTGAGTCCAATGATTTCTCCGCTATTGCGATTATGTTCTGTTTCTTCTTCTGTTACTATCGAAGCAGTCGTTGGCTTACCGTGCTGTCTACCCTATACGCCATCGCCACGTTCAAACGCATGGCTATCATCTTTGCGGTAATAGCGTTCTTCTTCCCGATGCTCTTCAATCGGGATGCGGAATTGCCCAAGTGGTTCAGCGCGATCAGCAAAATCGTTTTCTTCGGCATCGCGATGTTCTACTGTTATCTGATGCTTCCGACGTCCACGGCGTTGCAATCCGCTCTGCATCTCGATATCGGAGAAATGACCATGGGACGGTCTGACTTTCTTGCATCATTGATCAATCAGGGTTATCAGTCCTTTGGATTCGGTTCGGTCGAAGGAACCATCGGACACAGCTTGGAAATGGCGTTCGTTCGTATGACCTTCGAGCTCAGCCCGATTGCGGTGCTGTTGTTCATCAACAATTATTGGAACATCACTGGCAGGAATCTGTATTGCTCGTTATTGATGGTTTTCAATTTCCTTAACCTTACTACAGCTGATTCCATCAGCGCCATGTTCGCTTGGGCTGTCTGCTACATCCTCATTGGAATGGTGGTTTACGCTCACGGGCCTGCAGTGACAGCGGCCAAGCAATCCAGATTATTCGCCAAATGGCAGCGCGGTTAGTTTATCCCGTTTAATACGTTATTCGAATGAAATGATGAGAGAGGAAATATGTTATGACGATGCATTCCGATAATCCACGGAAGGCCTATATCACCATCTGTACTGATGACAAGTATTTGCCTGGGGTCGTTGCGTTGAATCGCTCATTGAGAACGGTCGAATCCGAGTATCCGCTCATCGTATTGACAACTGGTAATATGTCCGAGTCCGGCGTTCAAACATTGGCCAATGAATCCATTCGGCATCTGACTGCCAAGAATATCGTTCCCAGCGAATATATTCGCAATCTGAATATCAAGAATGGTTCCCCCAATTGGAGCAACACTTTCTTCAAGCTTCGTATTTTCGGCCTCTCCCAATTTGATACGCTTGTATACCTTGATTCCGACATGATTGTGCTGAGGAACATCGATCATCTTTTCGACAAGCTCCATATGAGTGCTGTCGCGGCGGGGCATCATTTCAACAAGACATGGAACCAGTTGAATTCCGGTCTCATGGTGTTCACACCGTCCATCGCATTGGAGAAGAATCTTGTCGACCTCATCGAGGGGGAGCCGTCCGCGGATATGCTGAACGGGCAGGGCATCGGCGATCAGGACATTATCAACCATTACTTCGATGACTGGGATCGACAGGATAACCTTCACCTGCCTGAAACCTACAATCAGTTCATCAGCCTTGTCCCGGAGTACCTCCGAAAAGGATATTTGGCAACCACGAAGGATATCTACGTTGTTCATTTCGTGGGCAAAGTGAAGCCTTGGAACTACACCATCAAGGAATATCTTCACATGCTGCTCAGGGCGCTTCGCTGGCGTTCACTTGCCGAGTTCTCGATTGTGCGAACCTTCAATCGGTTGTTGCGTAAATAAATACAAGGATTTGACTGTAACGGACGGATATCATGGTTTCTTTGCAGAAAGTGCTGCCTCGTGTGCTTCCGTGTATTCCTGGGAACGACTTGTTATATCGTATCTTGAGAATCAATGCGGTAAATGCCGAGCCTCTGGCATGCGACGTCGATGCGCTTGATGAGTTGTCGGACATTCATCCACGTTCTTCGTCTCCTTTCGTTCCTGATTATCGCGTGGGCGGGGCTTCCGATTATGATTTATCGCTGATCGTGCCTTGCTATAACGTCGAAGATTATATCGATGAGTGCCTTACGTCCATATTTGGCCAGGAGACCCATTATTCGATGGAAGTAATCGCCGTCGATGACGGTTCCACAGATTCGACTGCCGATAAGTTGAATCAGTGGAAGCAACGGCATGACAATCTGGTCGTATACCGGCAGAAGAATGCCGGTTTGGCCGCCGCGAGAAATACTGGCCTCGACCATGCCCGCGGTAGCAACATCATGTTTCTGGATTCCGATGACATGCTGGCTCCCAATGCCGTCGAATTATTGATGGACACACTCACATCCTCATCCGCCGACTATGTGTCTGGATCGTATGTCAGGGTGAACGAATCCGGGAAGCCGATTTCAAAGCCTTATCAGATCGGCAGTTGTGGTATGCCTTGGGGGCGTGTGTATCGTGCCTCGGTATGGGATAGCCTGCGTTTCCTTGAAGGATATTGGTTTGAGGACACCCTGCAGGCGTATTGCATCGTTCCTTTCCACCGTGAGACTAGGCAACCTCTTGCCCAGACCAGGTACAGGATTCGTGGAAACTCAATATCGCATGACAGCGCAAGACGGAACAAATCGGCGGACGCCTACTGGGTGGTCGAAGCGACATTGGAACAATGCCGTATGTTGGGATTGCCGATAGGACAGACACTCTACGAGCAGACTATAGGACAGTTCGGTGCCTTGGGGGCAAGTCGTATCGACGGCTGGAGCGAAGCCAACCGCAGGATCTTCTTCCTTGCATGCTCGAACCTCATCACTACCACCACCGAATTCACGGGACTCACCACCAAACGGGCATTGGTATGGCGGGATATGGAGCTTGCCTTACGAACCCGTAACTACCGCCTTTGGAAGCTTGCTTGCTATTTCGCCTACATCGGACGATGACTGCCTCGCCCGTGTGCGATATGAAACGTATTCTCTAGCCAGGAAAGAGCGATGATATGCCGCGACATGAACGAATGACCGCACCTCAGACAGATATACGCAGACACTACAACGATTTGGACGGTTTCCGCGCCATCGCGGCGTTCGCGGTCGTTGTCATGCATGTGTTTCTTCGAGGTGCGTATGGTGCAGACCTCGCTCATGGAGATGGGACCGATCTCCTGAGTCTCATCCAGACCATAGTGTCTTCGCTTGGCACCTTCGTCACGCTGTTCTTCATCATCAGCGGATTCGGATTGTGCTGTGGCTACTACGACCGCATCAAGAACGCCGAGATCACGCCTGAACGTTTCTATACGAAGCGCATCGCGAAACTGCTGCCCTTCTTCGCGCTTCTTGTGCTATTGGACATCATCGGCACAGGCGGTAAGGATTCCCTGTGGGAGGCGTTCGCCGACATCACCATGGTCTTCAATCTGCTGCCCGATCTGAACATCGAGGTCATCGGAGTGGGATGGGCGCTCGGCGTCATATTCCTCTTCTATTTCCTGTTCCCGTTCTTCGTGTACACCATCAGCACCAAGCGTCGTGCCTGGCTGACGTTCGCGGTCTCCATAGCGCTTAGTCTCTCCTGTGTGTTCTACTTCCACAAGACCAATGGCAATCTCGATGACCGCCGCTTCATCTATCAGGCGATGTTCTTCGTCGCCGGAGGACTCTTGTTCCTCTATAAGGACCGTATCGGTTCAATGGGAAAGATCGGGAGAATCGTCACGTTGGTGATTGCGATTGGCGCGTTGCCTCTCCTGTATGTCAGCGGTCCCGCCTGGACGACCAACCTCAGGCAGCTGGTATTGTGGGTTCCTTGGATGGTGTTCGCGATCGCATCCGACCATAGGATTTTCAGTAACCGGATCGCCAAGTTCTTCAGCGGGATCAGTTTTGAGATCTACTTGTCGCACCTGTTCATCTTCCAGGTGTTCAACATGTTACATCTCACTCACCTCACCGGTATCCCATCAGTCGATTATCTTATGACGCTCGCTCTGGTGATTGTAGGAGTGACGGGTTTCTCGGTGCTGGCGAAGAGGGCCATCGATTATGGCTGGTCGCTATGGCGTAAGCGCCGTTGAACCATAGAAACCTGTAATTGCAGATAAGAACGAATCACGCGATACCAGACAGCGAGGAATCCCCTATGAAAATCGTATTCGTCAATCCCATCGTCTATACGCCGGAGAACGCGTCAATCCCCAAAGTCGACAATATCACCAGCACGATGAGCTACGATTTGTGCCTTGCCTTCCAACGCGCAGGCATAGATATGACGTTGGTCGCAGCCGAGGAGTGGAAGCCGATCAGACAGACGGATTTCCCATTCCATGTGGTGTGGATGAAGAGCCATTGGAAGAGGTTCTTCCCCATTCATCGCATACCGGTGAATTTGGGACTGATCCGTTATCTGAAACATAGCGATGCGGATCTTGTCATCACCAGTGAGGTGTTCTCCGTCGATTCACTGATCTGCTCGGTCTTCGCGAGGCACAAGACCATCATCTGGCATGAGATGGCCAAACACAACCGTATGGGCGGCGGAATGCTGTCTCGTTTCTGGTACAACGTGATTCCCAAGCTGTTCATGCGCAAGGTTCTGGTAGTCGGACGAAGCGAGGAGGCCCGCGCCTTCATCTCCCGGTATTGCGCACGAGTCAGCGAGACGGTCATCGGACACGGGGTCAATCTCGATGTGTTCCGTACCGCTTTTCATAAGACGAATACATTCTGTGTAGTCTCCCAGCTCATCGACCGCAAACGCATCGACGGCATCATCAAGGCTTTCGATGCTTATGTACGCCGTTACGATGCGGACTGCAAGCTGTACGTCATCGGTGACGGTGATCGTCGGACCGACCTAGAGCGGTTGACGCAGTCGCTGGGCTTGGAGAACTCCATCGAATTCATGGGGCAACTGGAGCACGACGAGTTGCAACGGTATCTCAGTGAGGCCAAGGCGATGCTGGTCAACACCTCGAAGGACAACAGTATGCTGTCCATTGTGGAATCGATTGCCAGCGCTACGCCGGTGATTACCACGTCGGTGCCGTTGAACGCCGCGGAGATACGAAGCCATGAGCTCGGCATCGTCAAGGACGGTTGGAATGAGGATGACTTGGCATATCTGGACGCGCATCTGGATGAACTCGTGGAGCATTGCAAGGTATACCGTGAAACGCTGTCCACAGACTATAAAGTGCGACAATTCATGAAGCTGTATGACGGATGCATCCGGCCTCAGCGCAAAGGCTGAGCGTCGCGATGATGCATACCATATCGGATTCCTATGGTGAGTGGAATGGAGATCAGATGACTGAATCGATTAGACCGTTGGTGAGCGTGGTCGTTCCCGTGTACAACACCAAGCCGGATGACCTTCGCTCCTGCTTTGCCTCGTTGTCTCAGGCGAAGGACGCTCGTCTGGAGATCATCGCGGTCGATGACGGGTCGCGCGCCGAAACAGCACATCTGCTGGACGATATCGCTGCCGAATGTTCCAATACCGTGCACGTGATTCACAAGACCAACGGCGGGCAGAGTTCGGCCCGTAACCGTGGTATAGCGGAAGCACGAGGCGAATACATCGAATTCGTCGACAGTGACGATTATGTGGATTGGGATGCTCAGCAGCGCGTATTGGAGACGTTGACCAGTCACAAGCCCGACATTCTGCAGATCAACGTCGTCGGCATGACCGAGGCAGGCGTGTATTTCTGGCCGCCGAAACATGGGGACGGGGAGTACCGCGAGATCGACAAGCGTGAAATCATGACCGAATGCGCAGCCATGTGGGCGCAGCTGGTCAAGCGTGAGTTGTTCGAGACCAGCGGAATCGTCTTGTGCGAAGGCATCCATATCGGTGAGGATTTCGCCTCCATCCTTTCTTTGGCGACCGTTGCAAGGAGCGCCGCAGTGCTTGATGTCGATTTATACTATTTCATCGACCATGATTCGAGTATCACGCATATTCCACATCCTCAGATGCTTTTGGACATCACGCATGCAATGGATTTCGTTCTGGAGCATGTAGGCGACGATCTGGAAAAGTACCACAATGAAATCGAATATCAGGCAATCAAGCAGGTGCGATACGCGGGAGTAGTACGCGCGCTTGATTGGGAAGGAATTCATTCCAAAGTCATACCGCAGCTAATCGAATATATGGAAACTCATTTCCCGTCATGGCAGAGGAATCCGTATTATTGTCAAGAGGCTGCGAACCAATTGAAATATCGTTTGCTGATTGGTGGTCATTACAGGCTGTATATATTACTGCATCAGGGACTACATGCATTGAGGAATTCGGGTGGTATTCGTAGCGTATTGCTGAATTGAAGGTAATTCACTGAGTAGTGGGCTTGACGTGGCTCGATTTGACAGAGGTAATTGTTGTTTGCACTCACTATTGACCGTCGTAAGGACATTGGTTTGATATGCTGTACCATTCGAAAATGGTTGCTGCAATCAAAAATGCAAATTGTTTCAACAGGTGCTGCAGCGCGTCAATGACAAGACTGTCGATATATAATCGCTGAATGATGTAGATGGAGTTTTGACTATGGCTGATAAGTCTGTATTCGTGGATTGTTTTCTATCGCATAATCTTGGCGATGATTTGTTCTTCTTCACTTTGGTATCTCGCTATCCGAAAGTCAATTTTACGGTGTACGCGGATCGTTCGTATGAGTATCTGAGCAATCGGTTTCCCAATGTAAAGCTCATTACATCGGTTGAATCTTCTTCTTCTCGTTTTGGAACCGCCGACAAAATCATGCGCGTCTGTTCCGCTATGAGACAACGTGTAGCGCTTATCCGGGAAGCCGATGCCATGGTGACGATTGGCGGTTCGATCTACATGGAATCCAAGGCACGAGGTCCCAAGGAACGCCTGCAGCGGCTGTACCGTTCCTGCAAAGACGCGTCATATGCCAAGGCGGCTGGTCACTATTTCATTCTTGGCGCGAACTTCGGCCCCTACTATTCACAGCAATATTTGGATTCGTATCGACGGTTCTTCGAACGGCGATGCGATGACGTTTGCTTCCGGGAAACCTATTCCGCAGGCCTTTTCCCCAGTGTGAAGTCCGTGCGAAGCGCTCCTGATGTGCTGTTCACAGCCGATCTGCCAAGCGTCCCCAAGCGCAGGCAGGCATTTTTCTCGGTTGTCGATCTGGACAATGATGGTAAGTTCGGGGCGTTGCGTGACCGTAGACGGCAGTACGAGGATTGGCTGCTTCGGTCCATTAACGAGTGTTCTCAAGCCGGTTATGATGTCGTTCTGGCATCGTTCTCCGAGCCGGAAGGTGACGTCAAGGCCGTGAGCAGGCTGGCTGAAGAGGCATCGAGGCAAGGATCTGATGTGCAACCCCTGTTCTATACGGACAACATGGATGAGGTGCTTCGAGAGCTGGCTGCTTCGGAAATCGTCGTCGGCACCCGCTTCCACGCCACGATTCTGGGACTCGTCGCCGGCGCGCGTGTGCTGCCCATCATGTACAGTGACAAGACGAAACATGTACTTGAAGATATTCATTTCGACATGACCGACGCAGTGGACCTGAAACGCGCCACAGATGATGAACTCGTTGCCATGTCCCCCGTACGCGACGCCACATCCTTCGACGTACATGACGTGATTGCCGCTGCACAAGGTCAGTTCGCTGCACTAGATACTTATCTAAGCACAATAACAACCAGCTAGGATAGCATATAGTTATGGAAAATATATTTTGTTTGCTGGAATGTTTGTGTTCTGTTTTATTAATATAGCAGTAAACTCTTTATGGATGAATAGAATGAATTATTAAAAATAAGGAAACAAAGTGCCTTCGAAAAAAAGACTTATAATAAATATGTTTGCCAATGCCCTGGCATTCACGGTGCAGTTTGGTATTAACTTTTTTTTGACGCCGTATATTGTGTCAACTTTAGGAAGTGAAGCATATGGGTTCATACCTCTCGTAAATAACATTATTGGGTATGCGTCTATTATTACGGTTGCGCTCGATTCCATTTCTGCTCGCTTTATCACAATAGAAATAACTAGAGGGAATTATCAAAAGGCAAATTCGTACTTTAATTCGGTTCTTTTAGCCGATACAATACTTGCGTTGCTTTTGATGATGCCTTCTTTATTATTTATTTTAAAAATAAATGACATTATCAATGTTCCGGTTGATCTCCTTGTCGATGTACAACTGACTTTCTTTTTTGCCTTTCTGACATTCTTTGTTAATCTCATTTTTGCTGTAATTGGATGTTGTTATTACGTGAAAAATAGAGTAGACTTGAACGCAAAGAGAAGTATTGAAAGCAATATAATCAGAGCATGCATTCTGATTGCGTTATTTACACTTAATAAGCCTCATATCTTTTTTGTAACAATAACAACTGCAGTGGTTGCCATGTATTTGTTTGCTTGCAATGTTCATTATTCTCGTAAATTAACTCCGGAGCTGAGAGTGGATTTGCATAAATTCAGCTTTCTTGTTATAAAGGAAATGCTTTCAACGGGGGTATGGAATTCAATCAATGCTTTAAGTTCCACTCTGCTTACTGGTTTAGACTTGCTGTTGGCAAATATTTTCTTGGGAGCATCTCAAAGTGGTGAATATGCTTTGGTTAAAACAGTTCCTAATTTTATTTGCCAGCTTGTTATTGTTGTACTAAGTGCTTTTGTTCCTGAATTCAATATTCTATACGCAAAAGGAGATAAGAAAGAGCTTCTTAAGAGTGTTGATTTCTCGTTGAGGATTATGGGATATCTTGTCACTATTCCCATTGGGTTTTTAATTGTCTTTGGTAAAGAATTTTTCTCAGCTTGGGTTCCGGGTCAAAATGTAGACCTTCTGCAACAATTATCGATTATGACTCTTCTTCCGCTCATTGCTATCTGTGGTACTGACAGTATTACGAAAATATATACAGTTACCAATAAATTGCGTACTCCTGCCATATTTATGATAATAATGGGTATTCTGAATGCTACAGGAGATTACTTGTTATTTACTTTTACTTCTTTGGGTATTTGGGTTATTCCTTGCGTTTCTTTTATTGTCAATATCATTATTCAGCTCCTTTTCACCCCAATTTTCGGGGCATATTGTTTGCATCTAAAATGGAATACATTCTATTTATCAATAGCTAGGAGTTGTTCTTGTGCCATTGTGGTTATTTCTGTGAGCCTTCTCTTTAAATTTATCATTCAACCACAGGGATGGTTCTCTCTTTTCCTTACTGGATTCTTATGTTCTATATTATCTTTAATTTTCAGTTTCTTTATTGCTTTTGATAAAGATGTCAGAGTGAGGATAGTTGCTATATTGAAAAGCAAGCTACAAAAACAATAAAGGTTACTGATGTTTTCAAGGTTGTGTGTTGGACGTTGAAGTTTGGCTCCGCAGTTTAGTATGTTGAGTGTAGTGAGGTTGTTAATGATGTGGATGTGGAACCTGTAATCTATTTGGATGATGATATTGATGCGGTATTTGAACGCTTCGCGTCTTGTGTGGAGCTGGATTTTGCCGAATCGTGCTTCCGACAGCATCCTCAGCCGCATCACCGGAGCCGCCAGATACCTCGAACTCGAAAATCCCAACATGCGGCGCAGGCCCGATGACACAGGAAAGGAATAACCACCACCAACCCGCCGGTACCATTCACAGGGTACCGTCTGTCCTTGGATTGGCTACAATGTATTGGACTGGTTCGTGCGGGACATGACAACGAAGGAGTTGATCATCATGGCCGATCCGAATCGTCCCCGTCATTACGAGGAGGAGTTCAAGAGGCAGATCGTGCAGTCGTAACGGGAACGGCAAGCCGTCGTCGCGGATCAGGGCGGAGTACGGCATCCCGCGTTCCACGCTGCGGCGTTGGGTGCAGGGGATACGTAACAGCGGCTCGACCAGGGCCGTCGACAACCGGACGCCCGAGGAGAACGAGCTGATCGAATTGCGGAAACGCGACAGGCAGCTGGAGATGGAGGTCGACGTTTCAGAACAAGCGGCGCCGGTATTCGCACGAAAGTAGACGTGATGCGGTCCGACGCCGGCCGTTACCCCATATCGGCGCAGTGCGGGATCCTGGGCGTTGCCAAGTCGACCTGCTACTGGGTGCTCGGACACCCCGAGGCCGAGCGCGCCGACCCTTACGAGAAGGATGTGGAGCGCGTGTGGAGGGACAGCGGCAAGGTGTACGGGGCCAGGAAGATCAGGCACGCCCTGGGGCACGAGGGCGTGACGCTGTCCCGCCGCCGCATCAACCGGATCATGAAGGAGAACGGCATGGCCGGCTCCTGTTCCAAGGCCGCC
>OGOM01001455.1_pt1 | contig 17447 bp, 11 predicted proteins | sample 1552681 | NCBI WGS metagenome assembly OGOM01 (sample SAMEA2580188, study PRJEB22360) | human gut metagenome | biome: human gut; feature: human-associated habitat; material: faeces | place: Denmark | collected 2008/2010 | reverse complement strand
ACAGAAGGCTTATTTTTAGTAAAAATCACTTTTGAAAGAAAAAGAATATTGAGGATATAAATCCATGTGGAGGAGAACAATACAGCAAAAAAACACTGATCGAGGCAGAGGCAGCCAGCCCGGAAGCTTATGTAAAAGAAAACGGAAGATTTCCTATCCTGGAAACCACAAGTAACGAGAATGGAGACGTTGTAATAGTAACAGGTGATAATAACGGCTCTTTTGTACGATATACATTTACGGAATAAAAGTGCCGGTAAAATATAATATTTGCAATGAAAAAGTGTGTAGCCTGTGAGCGTAAGTCCAGCTTATAAGACAGGGTGTGCACTTTTTTTGTGCCAGAAAAGAGAGGAGTAAAACAAAATGGCGGAAAGCAACAAAATGAAGGATATGCCGGTGAATAAGCTGATGATCCAGATGTGAGAAGATAATTATGGAATGTATTTGATTTGTTTGGATTAGCAAACTTTTGGGTGACAAACGTAACTTTCCGTGATATCATTAAAAACATATAAACGAAAATGACTTTTGCAGAAGCAGGAGAACAGTTCGAATGTATACCTATACATATATATCGATTGTTCTCTTTTTTGGCTTTTTCATATATTAGCGCGGTGAAGTTTTGCTCACACATAGTGAGATACTGGGATGTTATAAAATTACCTCTTTGTGAAAGCTGTAATAGAAAATAATTGGCAAAGCAGACGAAAGTCTGTGACGCAAAGCTACAGGGCCTGTAAAATGGCAGCCAGTTGCATAAGATGATGATGTGCACTGTCTGTCTGACAGTGCTCAGACTGTAGACAAACTTGGTGTTGGGTGTTATGCCCAGCACCATTTTTCTTTTAAAACTTCTTTTCTTTTTATTTTTTTCAAAATCAACAAAAATCTGACTGTATTCCAGCCTCGTTTTTCCAGAATCTTTGCCAGTTTTTTCAGATTCATGCATGCAAAGGTAAGCCCGGCTTTCATCTCCATCCGTGCCTTTCCTACATATTGCGTATATCGAAATCCATGTTGTTCTTTCGCTGTACCGAATATCCTCTCTATGGTTTCTTTTCTTAACTGATAGATCTGTCTGTTTCCTATCGTGTGCCGAATGTCTTCTGCCACTTCCATATATTCTTCCCATACATGACGTGTGATCATTTTTACATGATCCTTACTTTCTGTGCATTTTGAAAGATATTGGCATTCAGCACAATGTTCACCGCAGCTTTTATACTCTTTATATCCACTTCTGTTTGTTGTACTGTATGTCAATATATGTGCTCCCGGACATATATAACAATCATAGTATTCATCATATGCGAATTCGTGTTTTCCGAAAAAGCCTTCTTTAGTCTTGGGACGGGTATACGGAAAAAGTGGTTGAATTCCATCTTCCAACAGCTGATGGGCGATTGCCGGAGTTTTATATCCTGCATCTGCAACTACCATCTGCGGATTCAGTTTAGATATCTTATCGTATAATGCCTTAAAAGTACGACTGTCATGCTCATTACCAGGATGTACTGTATATCCAAGGATCCAGCCATGTTTATCACAGGCAGTTTCTACTGCATATGCAAAAACGTGTTTATGTTCACCCTTTCGAAACCATCCACTTTCCGGATCGCTGATGCTACATTTTTGTGTTTTCACATCTTCAGGAAGTTCTTCAGATATAGAATCCTTATCATTTCCGGTTCCACCGGATGCAGGTGGCTGGTTATCATCTTTTTTCTTCAATGGCTTTTTTCCATGTGCCAGACGATCTTTTTCAATCTCTTTATTTAATTCCTCTTCATACCAGAGAGCCTGTTCGTGTGCAACCCGCTTACGCATTTTTTTACTGTTTGCACAGGCTTTTACATGTGTCGCATCCACGAAGATCTGTTCTGTATTTACAAGCTTATATTTCATACAGTCTTCCAAAATCTTTGAAAAGATCTGCTCAAAAAGGTCTGTATCTTTGAAACGGCGGGTATAATTTTTTCCAAATGTAGAAAAATGAGGTACTGGATCTAACATATCCAGTCCGAGAAACCAGCGGTATGCAACGTTTACCTCGATCTCTTTCATGGTCTGCCGCATGCTTTTTATTCCATAGAGATACTGAATGAATGGTATCTTTATCAGCATAACGGGATCCATACTGGGACGGCCGTTATCCGGACAGTATTTTTCTTCAACCAGATCATAAATAAAGTTCCAATTGATTGCTTTATCAATCAATCGCAGCATATGGTTTTGAGGTACCATGTCATCCATGGAAAACATCATCATTTGTTCTCTTTTTTTATCTGCATTTTTCGTCATCATAAAAAACACCGCCCTTCTGATATATATTATATCAGAAAAGCGGTTCCAACAATAGCAAAACCCTGCAAAAGCAGGGCTTTGTCTACAGTCTGACACCGCAAATTAAGAATTGCGGTGTTTTTTCCCCCAGATCATCTTCTATAGCGATTAAAACAGGAATAGATTTCCTGTGCTCTTGGCAGGGCATATCCACATGGCAGATAAGAACCGTCAGCGAAGGCGATAAGGCCTTTGGCATGAATTTGATCCTGCAGATAGGCAACAATATCGTGAATAGTTTTCTGTCCGTCTGCCAGATGCTCAAGAGCATATTTTAAGAGCAGTCCCAGCGCAGCGGTCTGTTCAGAGTCTACAATCTGCTCAACGTAACGAAGATCTACTTCCTGTTTTCCAAGCAGAAACCCGTCTTTTCCATGAACTTTGATCTTCAGCCGATCCGTCTTGCCTGCTCCATGCCCATGTGAGCGGACTGTCGGAGTATTTTTCTGCATGATGCGGTGACTGGCGGGTATGGTAAAGGACGGTGTATTAACTGGATTCAGCGGATATTTTCCACAGATTTCTTTGACTTTGCGTGTGATATCCACAGGACGATAGCAGTCCATCTGGATAATTGTGTCTGCAATGTGGAAAAATGCACCGGAACTTCCGGCAACCAGAAGCGTAGAAATTCCGGCAATTGTATACAGCTTCTGTGCCCGTTCGAGAAATGGAGTGATCGGTTCCTTTTCACGGGAGATGATTTCCTGCATGAACGTATCCCGCACCATAAAGTTGGTGGCAGAAGTATCTTCATCCAGAAGAAAAACTTTGCTTCCGGCTTCCATTCCCTCAATAATACCGGCAGCCTGAGACGTACTTCCACTGGCATCCGCTGTTGAAAAACAATGGGTGTTTTTTTTGTTTGGCAGATCATTGATAAACATGGAAATATCGACATCTTTGATAAACCGTCCGTCCTCCGAACGAAGTTTTAAGGCGGTCTCATCCGTGATCACAAACTCTCTGCCGTCCCCTGCGATATGGTTATAAACGCCCAGTTCGAGTGCAGTCAAAAGTGTGGATTTTCCATGATAGCCGCCACCGACGATCAGTGTGATTCCTTTCGGGATTCCCATACCGGTGACCGCCCCCCTGTGCGGAAGCTGCATCGTCACCCTAAGGGATTCCGGAGAGGTAAAGGCTACGGACTGTTTCATCGGCCGTGAGGAAATCCCACTCTCCCGCGGCAGTACCGCATCATCGGCAACAAAAGCAACCAGCCCCTGTTCTTTCAGCTGGTCACGGACTGCCTGCTGGTCTTCTGCCAGTTCCACGGCATCCCGGATTCTGCGGGCATCGAGATTTTTATAATAAAATGAGTGCTTTACACATTCCGGCAGATAGGTAAACAGAATTTTCTCCAGTTCCCTGGCATTGATCGTCCGTCCGTTTGCCGGAAATCCCACCGCAAAACGCGCGGTGATTTCTTTTTCGTTCACTTCACAGGCTGTCCGGGTCAGAATCTCCTGTCCGCAGTGGGTTACCGAGATCAGACCGCTCTTGCCCGATCCCTTCGCCTTAAATGTAAAGTGGTTGATCTGTGCGGCAAACGTGCGCAGCAGTTCATCTGCCAGTGCTGTGCGCGTCCGTGTATTTTTCATGGCATATTCCGGAAATGCCGCTGCCTTTGCATCCACGGTCACGCGCACATGGGAAGGTGCCGCAAAAGGATCTCCCTGCACATGATCGATGGATAACACATAGTCTGCAAACCGGTAACTTCCCCGCAGGGATTTGTATGCCGGATAACTTTTATGATCGATACTCCGTAACGTTTCTCGTAAATTGCTGTCTGATTGCATAATGACTCCTGTTTTCTTTTAAACGGAATGGTTCCGCTTTTCTTTTTTCTTTAACAGCGCAGAAGTATCAAGTGCCTGGGAAGCCGTTTCCTCCGGTTTTGTTTTCTTTGTCTTTTCCTTTGGTTTTTCAGCTTCCGGCTCCGGCTGCCCGTCTTCTGCTGTTTTTTCTTTTGTCATTATAGCTTTTTTTGCCGGCTTCGTCCAGTGTGGCATTGGCGGAACATAGGCAAACCGCCGCATGGCGATATCTGCAAGAAATACGAAAAGCAAAAGGATTAAAAGCGGATTGGTCAGACAAACCCGTGCCCGCCCGGAAGCTTTTAACTTCTTCCATACATTCTTCTTTGGGGAAAGCATCTTTCCATACTGTTTGATGAACGCACAAAAGCTGTCGTTTGTCAGCGCAAATTTGTACTCCTGCGAATACTGTACCACGGCTGCGGTGGTCAGGGCATTTTCGATTTTTTTGCCGTTTTTCCGCTGCACGCTCAGATTGTAGACACCGGAGGCTGCCGTATCCAGCTGTGCCTCATAAGTTCCCGGTGCACTTGCGGTCAGTTTCGCCTGATGCGTTTTTCCATCCGGATCCGTGTACACAGCCTCCACCTGTGTCTGCTCTGCGTAGTCTTTGGCATAATAGGTAACTTTCGTTGTTCCGTTTACGGTAGTTACATCCACACGGTCTTCGCCGAGTGCTGTATTTCCCGCACTGTAATCGATGATCCGCTTCCACAGCTGCACGTAATCATTCTGCTGTGCCAGCCCGGCGGTCCAGCGGTTTGTCACATCGGTATTCCACGCAACCGTATGCCCCAGTCCATACTGCATGACAGACAAAATCGGGTCATCCTTTTCGGCAGATGCCAGCAGCACATTGGCTCCGGTTTTCGGAGAGGCACTCACGTACCCTTTGATCTGCGGCCAGCCATCGGCAAAGAGATTTTTCGTGATGGCATTGCTGCTGTTTCCTTTCAGTGAAAACTGCCCGTTCTGCAAATACGTATCTCCATTTAAAAATACTTCCTGTGCAAAGATTTTTGGGATATCGGTTGAGATATCGGAATAATAATAGCGGCCGTTACACTGCGTTGCCAGTCGTTCCAGAAGCTGTCTGTCAGACGACTCTCCAACCGCTACCGTGGAAAGAGTTACATCGGCATCCTTGCAGTCCTTGATGATATCTTCAAAATTTCCGGTTTCCCCCTGTCCATCCGTCAGAAGGACAATATGCTTTAGCTGCGCCTTGCTCTTCTTGATTTCATTTAGTGCCGCACGCACGGCTGGTTTGATGGTCGTTCCACCGCCTTCGCTGATCGTCTCGATGCTTTGATGGATCTTGTCTTTATCCTTCACTTTTTCCAGCGGCACCTGCCAGGTGTAACCATCATCAAAGGTTACCACTCCGACTTCATCTTTCGTATCCAGCTGATCCACAGCCGCTTTGGCAGCCGCGATCGCCAGATCCAGATTGGTGCCTCCTTCGGTCTGTTCCGACATACTGCCCGAATGATCAATCACCATGACCATTGCCAGATTCTGTTTCTCATTCACCCCGCGCAGCTGCATATCGACCGGAAGAAGTTTCTCCAGTTCCGTATCCAGATATCCGCCCAGTGCAAAACTGTCCTCACCGCCGCATGCCACCAGACCGCATCCGTAGTCTTTCACATAAGTTTTCAGATTTTTTAGAAAGCCCTCCGGCAGATCTGTCCGGTACACATTTTCCAGAATGATGCTCTTGTACTGCAGCATCTCTTTTAAAGTATCCGGTGCACTGACTGCGGATACCTGCCGGTAATTGCATCCGGCAGCATCCAAAAGTCCTAAAAACGGTGTGCTGTCCTCTCCCATTCCGGATACAAGCAGAATCTTTGGCAGGGAATCCACCGTTGCATACGTACCATAATCATTGTTTTTTTCACAGGTGTCCTTCGGTGCCTTCACGCGCACGGTATACTGCTGCGCATCGGTACCGACTACCTTCTGTTTCAAAACAAAACGGTTGCTGCCTTTGTTTAAATGCACGCCTGTCTGACTGACCATCTCCGTTCCCTGCAAAAGCTGCAGCTTCGCATCGGTCTCATAGTTGCTTTCCACAGTTACCGTCATGGAATAGGAATCACCCGGATAAAGATACTCCGGCATTTCCACGTTTTCGATATAGGCATCGCTCCCCTGCTTTGTATCTTCATAGAGAACCGAATACAGCTGCACGTTTTTTGCCGTCAGTGCCGACGCCGTATGCTCGATGTTTCCCTTTGTCTGCTTTCCATCCGTAAGCACCACAAGCCGTCCTGCCGCATTGTCCGGGATCATGGAAAGTCCTGTGGAAACGGCTTCCTCAAGGTTGGTTGCATCCGCCTCCGGTGCCGAGAGAATCTGAAAACTGTGTTTCTCACTGGTCAGAAACTGTTCCACAACCGCATTGGCTCCAAACGTTACGATGGCATACTGATTGTTCTTTGGCATGTCTTTGACCTGCCGGCTCATATACTGCTCCATCTGCGTGAGATTTGCGGCATTGCTCTCCGACAGATCAACCAGAAAAACGGTTGTATCTTTCGCATGAGAAAGCGGCACCGAAATTCCACAGACAGCCAGCACCAAAAGGGCAAGCCCAACCAGACGCACCGCAAGATAAAACCGCCCACGGTAACGCATCTGCCGGACATAACAGATCCACTCCAGTATCATAAGAAGAAGCACAAGGATAAGGATGACATTGCGCATCTGCTTTCGCACAAGCTGCCGCTGCATCGTGTTGCGGCTTCCGGAATCGCCTGCCGTGATCCGTCCATCCGACTGGCTGCTGCATGCAAATTTTACAATATAGGATTCCTTTCTGTCCCCTGCTTTTACGGTAAACAGTCCTGCCTGATCGGTAGGTGCTGCAATCTGCTGCACGTCCACACCGTTTAATGCATGAAACTGCACGGTATCTCCGGCATCATAGACGTTTTGGGAAAGAAGGGAACTATCCTCAAGATAGTGCAGCGCATGGTTCATAAATACCGGAAACTCCGGCTGCAGGGCAAAATCCGATTCCCGCAGGTCAAATCCGAGTACCACCTCCCGGATTCCGTCATGCTCCCCGTAGTATGCGGCGCACTGCTTTCCGTTCCACAGAAAGCCCGTGGCCCAGACCGGCAGATCATACACATACGTCTGATTTACCCCGAGCGCAAAGTCCCGGATTCCGGAAGTCAGTTCGGTATCGCCAACGGACAGGCTGACATTTTTTTCCTCGTTCTTTCCCTCTTTGGCAAAAATCATCTGCGCCTTCTGCTGATTAGATTCCTGCACTGCCGTATCCGCATCAAAAATACAGACCCCCGGATCGTCACTGTCAAGTGCATCCGTTGTTTTTGCCTTGGAAAGATTCTCTCCGGTCACGGCAAGATACGCTTTTTCGATATAGGTATTTCCTTCCCCGATCAGTGTGGCTTTGCTCGTGGAAACCTGGTCTTTGAGTGCATAGGCACAGTTATCCTCATGTAAGGAATCCTTCTGGCTGCTGCCGGCAAATGTCACTGCGGAAAGTTCGGTGTGCAGCGGCTGGTTTCCCCAGTTCACCTGTTTAAACAGGCAGGTATATGTCTCGTCTGCGGCAAGGGAAAGTGTACGCACTTCAAGAATTTTCTTTCCCTCATACAGCGTAATCTCCATATTTGCCGCATGATCGCTGTAATTTGTCACGCCTGATGCAACCGTATACGTGTCCCCGCTGCTGTCTTTGGTGCAGGACAGAAACGTATTCGCCACGTTAGAAACGGGACTTCCCACCACGCGGATGGTTGCCTGAAGCTGACTTTTGAGATTTTTCGTCTGTTTTGCCCCTATGCCGTCGGTATAGACGATGACATCTGCCAGATCGTTCTTTTTGTCTTTTTTCTGCACAGTCTGTACGGTTGCCAGTGCATCGGAAAGCGATCCGGCTGTGTCCGTGCCCTTGATGTCTGCCAGCGTCCGATACAGTGCTTTTTTCTCGGAAGTATGGACGGCAAGCAGATTGGTTCCCGTGCCGTCACAGGTAACGATGGATATTTTTGCCCCATCCGAAGCGGCAATCTGCTCTTTGATCTCACTTACGGCTTCCCCTAAGCGGGTGTTGCCCCCTTTGGTGAGATGCTTCATGCTTCCGCTGGTGTCAATCAGATACACCACGTCCGTACTGCCGGTACCCTTACGCTGTACAAACGGTGCCATCAGTGCCAGAATAAGCAGCAAAAGGATCACGATCTGCAGATACATCAGCAGATTGTGCAAAAACTTTTCCCAGAACGTTTTAGACTGTTCATTATAAAAAAGCTTCTTCCACAGCAGATTCGAAGACACTGGCGTGTCCGTCCCCTTTGGCACAAGCAGATATAAAATCACAACAACCGGAACCGCCAGCAAAAATGCCAGCGGCCACAAACTCTCAAATATCATAATCCATCCTCAAATTTTTCTCAGACAAACAAAGGTCTTAAATCTTCTAAAATAAGCACACGTCTCTCTTTTTCGGAATCACAGAGTATATAGGTGCCTCCGGCAGCCGATGCACTTTTTTTCAGCCGCACAGAAAGCTTTTGCAGTTCCTGTTCATAACGCGCAATCACATCCGCACGCATCGTCACGCGCAGTTTTTCTTTGGACTCCATATCTATCAGATTGCGCGTACCGTCCATTGTCACACGCAGTTCTTCCGCACACAGTGTCTGAAGCAACACGGGTCTTTGTTTCGTAAAGTCCAGATACTGCATCGTTTTTTCCAGACGATCCTGCGTGGGATCTGTCGCTGCTTCGGTCAGGAAATCACTGACGATCACGGTAACTCCCGCCCCACGCCTCTGCATCTGGCGCACGGCGGAAAAAGAATCCGTCTCTGTCCCCGAAAATGTACGTGCCTGCAGCCATCCAAGTACTTTGGGCAGTGCATTCTTTCCCCCGGAAACCACAAGCGGAGTTCCCATCTGGCTGCTGTCATACAGCACCAGCCGGTCCATATGGTGCAAAGTCAGAAAGGCAATCACCGCGCACAGATCCTGTGCCAGTTCTGCCTTGCTCTTTTTTCCATAGTGCATTGATGCACTGGTATCTAAAATAACCGATACCACTGCTTCCTTTTCTTCGAAATATTCCCGGATATACATGCGCTCCGACCGCGCATAGACATTCCAGTCCAGCCTGCGCAGATCATCTCCCGGCATATACTCCCGGAAATCGGAAAATTCCGCAGAAGTCCCTTTCTGTACGGATCTGCGGTTTCCTGCCATATTCTGGCTGCTTTTCTGTTTCATCGCGATCACAAGCCGCGACAGCTGTTCATAAATTCCCGCATCAAGCATACAGTCCCTGTTCCTTTTCTGTTAAGATCTGCCCAATCACCGCATCTTCCGTAATCCCCTCCGATACTGCATCGAAACTGAGCAGAATCCTGTGCCGCAATACCGGAAGTGCGACACATTTGACGTCCTCAAACGAGACATTCAGGCGGTTTTCCATAAACGCGCGTGCCCTGGCTGTGCGGATCAGTGCCTGTGCCGCACGCGGGCTTGCCCCCTCCCGGATATACGGATTGTCTGCATGAGTTGCCATAACCAGATCCAGAATATAATCCATGACGGCATCCGCAATCGGAATCTGCGCAACGCATGCGCGCGCTGCAAGCAGGCTTTCCCGGTCCATAACCTTTGCGATCTTTGGCGGATGGTTTCCCTCCGTCAGTTCCACGATTTCCCGCAGTTCCTGCCGGTCCGGAAATTTTACCAGCACTTTAAACAAAAAACGGTCCAGCTGGGCTTCCGGCAGCGGATAAGTTCCCTCGTTTTCGATCGGATTTTGTGTGGCAAGCACCAGAAACGGCTCCGGCAGCTGATGGCTGGTCGTTCCGATCGTCACGGTGTGTTCCTGCATGGCCTCTAAGAGAGCTGACTGTGTCTTTGGCGTGGCACGGTTGATCTCATCCGCCAGCACCAGATTGGCAAAAATCGGTCCTTTTTCAAACCGGAATGCACTTTTTTGCTCTTCTTTTACGATGATGTTGGTACCGGTCACGTCACTCGGCATCAGATCCGGGGTAAACTGGATTCTCTGGAAACTCAGATCACACACCTGGCTGATCGTGCGCACCAGCATGGTCTTTCCCAGTCCCGGCATACCTTCTAAGAGTACATTTCCGCCCGCCAGAAGTGCCAGCATGACCTGGCGGATGACGTCTTTTTGTCCAATAATTCCCTTTGCAATTTCCTGTTCACATGCCATGGTGTTCTGCTGGCATACTTCATATTCTGTCATAAGATCTCCTCTCCATCAGTTCAGATTTTCAAAATAATTCCGGATGACATCTTCCATGCCGGCCGGGTATTTTCCATTGGCAATGCCTTCGTAGGCCTCTTTCGTGTAATCGCCGACCACGGAATCTAAATCCACGTGTTCGCCTTTCCATGCCAGACCATTCTTCGCCTTGTAATAATCGGAATTCTTCGAATCTCCCTTGTCCTTTGTGATACTGCTGTCGTTTCCGAGTTTATTCGGAACACTCACATAATCATGTGTTCCCCCTCCGGATCCGGTTCCGCGTCCGCTGCCTGTTCCGTTTCCTGTTCCACTTCCGTTTCCGCTTCCTGTCCCCTTGCCGTTTCCGCTTCCACTTCCATTGCCACTTCCACTTCCGTCCTTTCCACTGCCCGAATCTTCCCCATCCCCGGAATCCTGGGAACTGGTTTCCGAAGACTGCGTGGATTCCCCACGCTGCGTACCGCTTTGTGTAGTGTTTTGTGTAGTGCTTTGTACATCCCCCTGTGCCAGCTGGTTTCCTGTATTGGTATTCACCTGGATATTTTTAAGTACCGATGCCAGGGCATCCGCCCCGGAAATCTGTGCCGCCTGTCCATACTTGTAGGAAAGTTTCTGCCCGGCAGATGCCAGTGCCTGCTTCGTATCTGCCTGCTGCATTTCTTTTTGCGATAAGGCCAGTGACTGTATCAGTTCCTGCAGGGCTTTCTTTTGTTCTTTTGTCATGGAAGAGGTGTCTGTCTGTTTTAAGGCATCCATCACTTTTTGGATTTCTTTTTCCTTTTCCCGGGCTTCCTGCCGGATGGCATGCCGCTGCTGCGCCTGTTTATGCGCGGGGGACGGCACAAACGAAAGAACAAGCGCCAGCCCAAGGGAAAGAAAAAGTGCCACAAGTTTCCTTCGGTCCGGACAAACACGCGCCTTTTTCCATGCATGGTCTTCCTGTAACATATGCACGGCATCGCTGCGCTGCATCCGGTCGATACTACCCTCTTTTCCAATACGCCCATATGCCGTCACGATCCGTTCCTGAAACCCGAAACGGTCGATCTGCTGTGCTGCCTGTACCATGGTACATCTCTTCATTACCGTATAAATGCCTCCAGCTGCCGCACCACATAAAACTGCCAAAACAGCCCACACATGCACCGTATAAAAAGGGACAAACACCGCACATCCTTCCAGCACCATGGCGATGGTTCCACCTGCGGCAATTCCTGTGCTTTCATAGCGCAGGAACTTTTTTACGTTCTGTTTTCTTTTGCTGTAACGGATTTCCTGCAACAGAAATGCTTTTTCATCCATGCTGCTTTCCCCCTGCATGTTTTCTTCCATATCCTGCCATCGGATTGATCCGCCGCATCGCAATCAGAAGAAAGACAAATGCCAGTGCCACAAATAAAAGCGTGGAAACGGCCATCCATCCATAATGTACGGCAGTGCCCGAAACAGAAAGTGTTTTCCCGTAATTTGTAATCAGTTCTTCCGCCACGGATGTTCCGGTCATACTCCAGGTAAAAAATTCAAGCAGATACATGCCCGGATTGACCAGAAGCACCCAGCAGGATTTTTCCGGTACACCACCTGACATGCGGACAACCGAGGTGACCAGGTAGGGAAGAAAACTTCCGATAAACAGCAGAACATAGATACCATACGATAAAATTATGGCACTGATCGTTTTTTTACAGATGGAAGAACACAAAATTCCAATACTTGCAGAAACGAACGAAACCAGTAATGATACCGCCAGAAACCAGAACAGATTGCCCCATGAGAGTCCGCCGATGACAAATGCCAGTGCTACGATCGGAAGTCCTGCCACCACATAAAACATGCTCTGGATCATCGCGGTGAGCACCTTTCCCATAATAATGGAAAATCCGGTCATGCTGGTTGTCATCATAATATCAAAGGTCTGCCGCTCTTTCTCACCCGAAATTGCAGAAGCCGTGCGCACCGGGACTACCACTCCCAGAATAAAAATCTGCGTGACCGCAAGTGCCGGATACAGCCAGACAATGCTGCTGTATATGTTTGCAGACGAATAGGTCATCTGCTGGGAAAACAAAAACATGGCAAAGAAAAATACAACTGCCATAATCGCCTCATAAGCAAATATTTCCCAACAGATCCGCATACTGCGCGCCTGTACTTTAATATCTTTTTTTACCATTGGATTAATTCTCATCTTCCTGCCCTCCTGTCAGCTGCATAAACAGGGATTCGAGATTTCCCTCTTCTTTATAAAATCCTGTCACGATAATTCCATTCTGTATCATCTGTGCGATCAACTGCGCGATTTCTTCCTCTTTCATGGCATGCGAGATATGGATTTCCTTTTCTCCCACCGATTCCACCTTAATCTGCGGGTGTTCCTTAAGCATGCGCACTGCCGGCTCCATCTCCCCGTGAACCGAAACCACGATCCGGTTTCCACCGAAAACATGTTCCATGACATCCTCGATGTTTCCTGCTTCTACGAGTTTTCCGTGATCCATAATACCGATGCTGTTGCACATCTCTGCGAGCTCCGACAAAATATGGGAACTGATCACAATGGTTTTTCCCATGCTGCGCAGATTCTGCAAAAGTTCTTTCATCTCCACACGCGCACGCGGGTCCAGACCGGAATTCGGTTCATCCAGCACCAGAAGGGAAGGATTGTGGATGAGTGCCCGTGCCACACACAGCCGCTGCTTCATTCCGCGGGAAAGCGTATCCACATAAACCTCTTTTTTGTCGGACAGATTGACAAGTTCCAGCAGATCATTGGATACCGCAGTGATCTCCCTGGAAGTCATACGGTACATGGAACCGTAAAAATCCATATATTCGCTGACTTTTAAATTGTCATACACACCAAAGAAATCCGGTACATAACCGATCTGCTTTTTGATTTCCTTCGGATGCAGCAGGGCATCCACGCCATGGATCGTAATGGTTCCTTCTGTCGGCGGCATAAGTCCGCATACCATCCGGATTGTTGTTGTCTTTCCGGCTCCGTTTGGCCCCACAAAGCCAAACAGATCCCCTTTGGGCACATGCAGGTTCAGATCCCTGACCGCCTGAAATTTTCCGTAGTTTTTATACAAATGACTAATTTGAAGCATTGGACACCTCCTGACCGGCAATCGTATACAGACAACCAAACGAAATTTCCGAGCACCTGCTCTCTATGGTTTTTCCGTAGTCTGCGGTTACTCCTTCCACTACAACAGTACCCGACACATCGTTCTGCCGCCGGATCTGGCACAGTCCCAGATACAGTGCGGCTGCCATATCCTTATGCTTATACGAATATGTATTTCCATTCATGTTGTCTTGCGATAACACGCTGTAGACATCATCAAAATAAGAAATCTGCTGGGACAGCAGTGGTTTTTTACTTTTCCCGTCTATCGTTATGGTTTCACCTGCTTTTACATCCGAAAATACCATGACCGTATCATCCGACACGCAGACAAGATAAGGGAAATCATAGGACGTGTTGTTTGTTATGCTTCCCCCCTGTTTCTGCTGCGTGATCACCAGACCTCTGGTGTCTATACTTCCACATCCTTTGGCAGTTCCTGCCGCAAACAAATAGGCATTTTCAAAATTGCTCTGCGGTTTTACCCCAAGGGACAGCCCCCTGTCATATTCCACCAAATAGTGATAACGGTCTTCATATACCCTGCCGGAAGATGCCATACTATAAGATTCACTGAGACCTGTACCACCATATGCGTAATTATCATTCAGCCGTACCTTCCACGGTTTTACCCCGGAATGATACGCATTGTAATAGGTGGCGATACCAGTGGTACTTTTTCCATCCGCCTGCTGTGCGGTCACCGAATACACCCGTGTCTCATGCAGCTTTAAATTCCGCCCGCCGATAAATACCACACCGATAAAAATTATGCCAAGCGCCGGTACCCCCAGCCAGTACCAGTCTCTTTTTTTCATCTTGCAAAGCAGAAGATAAAGCACCGGTCCAACAACGATCACATAGACCACTATCAGAACTTTCAGCCAGGAAAAATCCAATGCCGTATTGAGGTGGTCAATGACACCGAATGCATTTTCCCCACTCCATCCCCATTCCTCGTCATTGACATACTGGGAATAGCTCATGGAATATCCTGCCACCTGGTCATAAATTCCGTAACACAGATCCGGGGAAACTTTCTGCATCTGTTTTTCGCCAAAAGAAATGGCACATACACCGATGGCACCATCCCCACAGGCATACACCCACCCCGGATAAGCTTCGCTTTTGCTTGCATTTGTATTGTTCCGCTGCAGCTTTGCAACCGGCATCTGTGAAAAATCAATCCCGGTAAATCCGGAATAACTTCCCAGTTGCTGCATTTCTTTCGATACCTCATTTTCTTCTCCCACTTTGCTGACGCTTTTGCAGCTGACCTCCATAAATGAGGAATCAAAACCACCCAGTGTATCTTTGCCGCGCTCTCCGGTTCCAATCAGCAGCCATCCACCGTTTTTCACCCATTTCTCGATTGCCTTGATATTCTCTTTCCCAAGTGAACTCACATCGTAGGAATCAATCACAAGAAAATACAGTTCATCCAGCTGCGCCTGCAATGTATCCGCGTCCATCTGTGTCAGATATACATTCTGGTCTTTTCCGTGAAGATAATAGGTCTGGCCGCTCATGCTCATCCAGCCAAGCGCATCATAATGATCCGAAAGCACTCCCACACCAATACCGCGCTTTTCTTTGCCAAAAATACTGGCAAATGCTTCCTTTGCCACAACGTTTCCCTTTTCATCGATAAATGCCACGATTCCGTTTCCGCGTGTCTGGCTGACATCCGCATACGGAATGGTCATTGTATACTGTTTTTTCCCGTTCTGCGGCAATGTCAGGCGCTGTTCAAATGCGCAGCCGTTGGAGTTGTCGGTACCGGAAAACACCAGACGCACCTTCCCGGTAAAATCCGCCCCGCTGTTTTTTGCCTCCACCTGTACGACACAGTCTTTTTCCTGTTTCAGCAGAGTCACCGTTGCCGACAATGCCTGTTTCTGATCTGCATATACATTTGCTCTGCCACAAAATATGCCTAAAAATGCCAGGCATACCAGAAGCAGACTGCAGATTGTCTTTCTAATTTTCATAATCTTCTCCTTCCATAAATGTTCTTTACGGTTTCCTGTCATTTATGATAACATACGTTATTTTGGAATGACATTAAGGTTTTCTTAAAATTGTCTGGCTTATTTACAGAATTTCTTAAAATAAAAAGCCCCTGCTCTCGCAGGGACTTCCAGAACCTTCTATCAGATATAATTTTTTATTGTGCGGTGGCACGGAACATGACATTTCTGTATTTTGCAAGTACACGCATCAGAATGCTTCCAAGAACGCATACTGAAATCACCTCTCCGATTCCGACCGTCATGGCATTAAACGGGATGGTTACATTCACACCGTGGAAATATACTGCCGGAATACCGTACGCATAGACCAGCACGAACGGAACAATAATCATATTAAAAATAACCGGCGGAAATGTGCATGCAATCTTGTGATTGCGCAGCAGATAGGTACATACCGCTGCCAGCAGCGTGGCAATGCTTCCGAAAATGACATCATAGATCACGGCGCCTGTCAGCAGATTCGCAAGCAGACAGCCAATCCACAGTCCCGGAATCGCTGCCGGCGTAAAAACAGGCAGGATACACAGTGCTTCGGAAAAGCGTACCTGAATCGTGTGGGATGCAAGTCCCAGTGCGTTGGCTACAAAAGTCAGCACTACATAAAGTGCTGCAATCACAGCAGCCTGAACAATAAATGTTACCTTTTTGTCTCTCATATCCATTTGTCTCCTTTAGTTTTGTTTTACGAGTGGAAGGTCTCGAACACTCGGTAATTTTTCGTGCAATCCCCTGTTTACAGAATCTGCAACGGTTGACAGTATAGCACAGTACACCGCAAAAAGCAAGAATGCAATTTTCTACTGCCGGATATTTCTTTTCCTCTCCGTTTTGTATATTCCACATTATAGCAATAACAAAACCATTTTACAACAGGCCGCTATCATGTACGCAGATACCCCTGCATACTTTTTAACGCATTTTTCTCCAGCCGCGACACCTGCGCCTGCGAAATATGAATTTCATCCGCGACTTCAATCTGTGTCTTTCCCTCAAAAAAACGCAGACGGATGATATGCTCATCCCGTTCATTCAGATGTGACAGGGCATCGGAAAGTGACAAATCCTCCACCCAGTGCTCTTCTTTGTTTTTCTTGTCCGAAATCTGATCCATCACATACAAGGTGTCCCCTCCATCCGTATAAACCGGATCAAACAGACTTAAGGGTGTCTGGATGGCATCCAGGGCATACACCACATCTTCTACCGGAATCCCACATTCGGCTGCAATCTCTTCGAGAGTCGGTTCCTTTTGTGCCTTTTTTGCCAGCCGTTCCTTTGCCTGCATGGCTTTATATGCAATATCACGCAGTGAACGCGGAATGCGGTAACTGCTGTTATCCCGCAGATACCGGCGGATTTCACCGATAATCATCGGGACGGCATAGGTGGAAAATTTCACCCCGACACTCGTATCAAAATTATCTATTGCCTTCATCAGTCCGATACAGCCAATCTGGAACAGATCGTCCACATTTTCATTATGATTATTAAACCGTTTGATCACGGATAATACCAGCCGGAGATTTCCCTTGATGTAGGTTTCTCTGGATGCCTTGTCGCCGGCTTTTATCTTTTTGAAAAGTTCTTCCTTTTCTTCTTCTTTCAGTATTGGCAGCTGGGCCGTATTTACCCCGCATATTTCGACTTTGTATGTTGACATGGGATGCCTCCGTTATAATTGGATTTATAATAAAGGATTCCCATGTGCTGTTTTTTTATTCATTTTCATCCGGTTGTTCCGGACATGGAAAAAGCGGGACGTAAGTCCAATGTCATTAAGTTAAGAATTTTGACATAATTATAAAACACATCATATTTGCAATTGTTTGATAAATATGATGTGTTTTTTTC
>OGOM01001442.1_pt1 | contig 17571 bp, 8 predicted proteins | sample 1552681 | NCBI WGS metagenome assembly OGOM01 (sample SAMEA2580188, study PRJEB22360) | human gut metagenome | biome: human gut; feature: human-associated habitat; material: faeces | place: Denmark | collected 2008/2010 | reverse complement strand
GGCGCTGCTGATGGAATATCTGCTGGGCAAGACCACGGATAAGAAGGAGCGGGCGTATCTCATCAACCACTTCCTCGACCAGTTCAAGGGCACGGTCTACCGCCAGACGATGTTTGCCGAGTTCGAGCGCGAGGCCCATGCCATGGTCGAGCGCGGCGAAGCCCTGAACGCCGCCGCCCTGAACGCTCTGTATAAGCGCCTTGTCACCGACTATTTCGGCAACGATATGGTCATCGACGACGAGATCCAGTATGAGTGGGCGCGCATCCCGCACTTCTACCGTCCGTTCTACGTTTACAAGTATGCCACCGGCTACTCCACCGCTGTCGCCCTGTCCGAGGGCATCCTGAAAGAGGGCGAGCCCGCCGTCAAGCGCTACAAGGAGTTCCTCTCCATGGGCGGCAGTGCTTACCCGCTGGACGAGCTGCGCCACGCCGGTGTTGACCTAGCCACCCCGGCTCCCGTGGACGCCGCCCTCGAGAAGTTCGAGCGCATCCTCGACGATGCCGAGGCCACGCTGGCAAAGCTGCAGTAAACCCCATTTGCCCGTTGCCCCTGCCTCCTGGCCCCCCTCTGCGAGCAGGCGGTGGGGGAGAGAACTTTGTGGTCGCCCGAAATAGTAAGGGCCGCCGCAAGGCTCTCTCCCACCGGCCCTGTGGGGCCCCCTCCCTCACAGAGGGAGGCAAGAAAATAGCAACAAAAAAGCGGAGCGCCTTTCCGGCGCTCCGCTCCTATTATAATAAGGTAGAATTACTTGCCCAGCACAGCCTTGATGTAGGCGGCCTCACGTGCGGCGATCTGATCCTGATACGCCTTCACGGCCTTCGCATAGGCGGCCTCGCGTGCATCAGCCTTGGCCTGCGTGGCCTTGCCTGCAGCAATTACCGCGGCGACGCGCGCGTCAGCCTGGGACTGAGCAGCCTTGCCCGCGGCGATGACAGCCAGACAGTCTGCATCGGCCTTCGCCTGGGCAGCCTTGGCGGCCTTCAGAATGGCGGCGCTGTCGGCGTCTGCCTTGGCCTTTGCGTTCTTGGAATAAGCATCCACCGCTGCAGTGTAGGCAGCTTCCTTCGCGGCGATCTGAGCCTGGTAGGCCTTGACGGCGGCGATATAATCGCTGTTGGCATCTGCAAAAACAGGTACAGCGAAGGCGGATACCATGCACAGGGAAATCAGGATAGCAAGCAGTTTCTTCATTGTCAGGACCTCCTCAAAAATGTAGCGTCAGAACTTGCATGGCCGGAACTGTTCCGGTTTTGTCTGTATCTTCATTATAGCAAAGCGGGGGACACAATGCAACAGAAATCGACTCGTCAAGTTCATGAATCTGACGGCTTGTTTTTGTGCAAAATGTATATTTGTCTCTTGTAAATAGACAAAACGCGCACGGGCGGCACCCGGACGCGCGGCGGCGGGGGGGGAGACGGTCCGCTTCATTCTATGCGCGGACTTACCAAAATGCAACGCTGCCGCCCAAACCGGCGCAAGATTTGCACATTTTGCTTCAGAAATGAAAAATTCTCCGTATTGCACGATTTTTTTAAGATTTTTTTGGCAATACTCTTGACATTCCGGCCGGGATGCTGTAATATAATCATTGCGTGAGATGCGGGGTGTAGTGCGGCCATCTGGCCGGACGATCCGCAAAAAGCGCGTGAATAAGTGAAGAAAGGAGAAAAGAAATGCCTACTTTTAACCAGCTCGTGCGCAAAGGCCGTGAGGTTCTGGTCAAAAAGAGCACCGCGCCTGCCCTTCTGAAGAGCTACAACTCCCAGAAAAAGGAGTACACCAACCTCAACAGCCCGCAGAAGCGTGGTGTCTGCACTGCCGTGCGTACCATGACCCCCAAGAAGCCTAACTCTGCTCTGCGTAAAGTTGCCCGTGTCCGCCTGACGAATGGTATCGAGGTCACCTCCTACATTCCTGGTATCGGCCATAACCTGCAGGAGCACAGCGTTGTCCTGATCCGTGGCGGTCGTGTTAAGGACCTGCCCGGTGTCCGTTACCACATCATCCGTGGTACTCTGGATACTCAGGGTGTTGCAAACCGTAACCAGGCTCGCAGCAAATACGGCGCAAAGCGTCCCAAGGCCGGTGCCAAGAAGTAAGGAAACATCTTTTCGCCATAAAATGGTCAGCTGACCCTTTTGTGGCATAACGGGAGTTTTCTTTAACTTTCGAGTACCGATGATATCATTAATGTGAAGGAGGGAAGAAAGATGCCCAGAAGAGGTAAAATCGCAAAGCGCGAAGTTCTGGCTGATCCTATTTACAATTCCAAGCTCGTCACCCGTCTGGTCAACAGCATCATGCTGGATGGCAAGAAGGGCGTCGCTCAGAAGATCGTTTACGAAGCTTTTGAGACTGTCAAAGAGAAGACCGGCAACGATCCTCTCGAAATGTTCGAGAAGGCCATGGAAAACATCATGCCCAGCCTCGAAGTTAAGGCCCGCCGTGTCGGCGGCTCCACCTACCAGGTCCCCCTGGAGGTCAGCCCCGCCCGCCGCGAGACCCTCGGCCTGCGCTGGCTGACTCTGTACAGCCGCAGCCGTGGTGAAAAGACCATGTCCGCTCGCCTGGCCGCCGAGATCATTGACGCTACCAACAACGTTGGCGGCGCCGTCAAGAAGCGCGAAGATACCCACAAGATGGCAGAAGCCAACAAGGCTTTCGCGCATTACCGTTATTGATCTGCTTACTGAGGAGGTTTAAGCCATGGCAACGCCGAGAGACGTATCCCTGCAAATGACCCGAAATATCGGTATCATGGCCCACATCGACGCAGGCAAGACCACCACCACCGAGCGCATTCTGTACTACACCGGTATTAACCATAAGATCGGCGAAGTTCATGACGGCGCTGCTACGATGGACTGGATGGAGCAGGAACAGGAACGTGGTATTACCATCACTTCCGCTGCAACCACCTGCTACTGGAGCCACACCGAGACCCAGCACGATCCGGCTCTGTTCAAAAAGAACCGTCATCGTATCAACATCATCGACACCCCGGGCCACGTTGACTTTACTGTTGAAGTTCAGCGTTCTCTGCGTGTTCTGGACGGTTCTGTTACCGTTCTGGCCGCAAAGGGTGGCGTTGAGCCTCAGTCTGAAACCGTTTGGCGCCAGGCTGACGAGTACAAGGTTCCCCGCATGGTTTACGTCAACAAGATGGATACCATGGGTGCTGACTTCTTCCGCTGCGTACAGATGATGCATGATCGTCTGCATGCCAACGGTGTGCCTATCCAGCTGCCTGTCGGCCAGGAAGACACTTTCCGCGGCATCATCGATCTGATCGACATGAAAGCCGATATCTACTATGATGATATGGGCAATGATGTGCGCGTTGAGGAAATTCCTGAAGACCTGAAAGAACAGGCTCAGGAATATCATGACAAGCTGATCGAAGCTGTTGCTGAGACCGACGAAGAGCTGATGATGAAGTACCTGGAAGGCGAAGAGCTGACCAAGGGAGAAATCAAGGCTGCTCTGCGTAAGGCTACTATTTCCAACGAGATCGTTCCTGTTGTCTGCGGCTCTTCTTACAAGAACCGTGGCGTTCAGAAACTGTTGGATGCAATCGTTGATTATATGCCTGCTCCGACCGACGTTGCGGCCATCAAGGGCACCAACCCGGAGACTGGCGAGGAAGAAGATCGCACTTCTTCCGATGATCAGCCGTTCTCTGCACTGGCATTCAAGATTATGACTGACCCGTATGTCGGTAAGCTGTGCTTCTTCCGCGTGTACTCTGGTACCGTTGAGGCTGGCACCACTGTTTACAACTCTGTTAAGGATCAGGACGAGCGTATCGGCCGTATCCTGCAGATGCATGCAAACAACCGTAAGGATATCGACATCTGCTACGCTGGCGATATCGCCGCTGCTGTTGGTCTGAAGAACACCACCACTGGTGATACCCTGTGCGATGAGAAGCATCCCATCATCCTCGAGTCCATGAACTTCCCCGAGCCGGTTATCCGCGTTGCCATCGAGCCCAAGACCAAGGCTGGCAGCGAGAAGATGGGCATTGCCCTGTCTAAGCTGGCTGAAGAGGACCCGACTTTCCGTACCTGGACCGATGAAGAAACCGGTCAGACCATCATCGCCGGCATGGGCGAGCTCCACCTGGAAATCATCGTGGACCGTCTGCTCCGCGAGTTTAAGGTCGAAGCTAACGTTGGCGCACCTCAGGTTGCCTACCGTGAAACCATCCGCAAGGATGCTAACCAGGAAACCAAGTACGCACGTCAGTCCGGTGGTAAGGGCCAGTATGGTCACGTTAAGATCAAGATTGAGCCCAACCCGGGTAAGGGTTATGAGTTTGTCAACGGTATTGTTGGCGGCGCTATCCCGAAGGAATACATCCCCGCTGTTGACAACGGTATCCAGGGCGCGATGAAGTCCGGCATTCTGGCTGGCTATCCTGTCGTGGATGTCAAGGTCACTCTGTGGGACGGCTCCTATCATGAAGTTGACTCCTCTGAAATGGCGTTCTCCATCGCCGGCTCCATGGCATTCAAGGATGCTATGAAGAAGGCTGATCCCGTCATTATGGAGCCCATCATGAAGGTTGACGTTGTTGTTCCTGACGAGTATATGGGCAACGTCATTGGCGACTTGAACAGCCGCCGCGGCGCGATCCAGAACCAGGAATCCACCGATGGCACTGCCCGTGTCACCGCTATGGTTCCTCTGTCCGAGATGTTCGGTTACGCTACTGACCTGCGTTCCAAGACCCAGGGCCGTGGCCAGTACTCCATGGAGCCGGCTGATTACCAGCAGGTTCCCAAGAGTGTTGCAGATAAGATCATGACCGAGCGCAATAAGGGCTGATTCTGCACAAATTCGCGCAAAATACTTGATTTTTCTTGAAAAATCTAGTATGATAGCCTTACAACAGGCTATTTTATCTGTTTGAATTAAAGGAGGATACTTCCAATGGCTGAAAAGGAAAAATTTGACCGCTCTTTGGAGCATGTCAACATCGGTACCATCGGTCACGTTGACCACGGCAAGACCACTCTGACTGCCGCTATCACCAAGGTTCTGGCTCTGAAGGGCGACGCCGATTTCATGGATTACTCCAGCATCGATAAGGCTCCTGAAGAGAAGGCTCGTGGTATCACGATCAATACCGCTCACGTTGAGTACCACACCGCGAAGCGTCACTATGCCCACGTTGACTGCCCGGGCCATGCTGACTACATCAAGAACATGATCACCGGTGCTGCTCAGATGGACGGCGCTATCCTGGTTGTTGCTGCAACCGATGGCCCGATGCCGCAGACCCGTGAGCACATCCTGCTGGCTCGTCAGGTTGGCGTGCCCAAGATCGTTGTGTTCCTGAACAAGTGCGATATGGTTGACGACGAAGAGCTGCTCGACCTGGTCGAAATGGAAGTTCGCGAACTGCTGGACAGCCAGGATTTCGACGGCGACAACACCCCGATCATCCGTGGCTCCGCTCTGAAGGCTCTGGAGAGCACTTCCAAGGATCCCGATGCTCCGGAATACAAGTGCATTTGGGAGCTGATGGACGCTGTTGACAGCTACATCCCGACTCCGGACCGTGCTGCTGATAAGCCGTTCCTGATGCCCGTTGAGGACGTTATGACCATCTCCGGCCGTGGCACCGTTGCTACCGGTCGTGTTGAGCGTGGTACTGCTCATGTCGGCGATCAGATGGAAATCGTTGGTCTGAAGGAAGAGAAGCTGACCACCACCATCACTGGTCTGGAAATGTTCCGCAAGAGCCTCGAGTTCGCTCAGGCTGGCGACAACATCGGCGCTCTGCTGCGTGGTATTGACCGTGACCAGATCGAGCGTGGCCAGGTTCTGGCTGTTCCCGGCTCTGTTCATCCCCACACCACTTTCGATGGCCATGTTTACGTCCTGAAGAAGGAAGAAGGCGGCCGTCATACCCCGTTCTTCAACAACTATCGTCCTCAGTTCTACTTCCGTACCACCGACGTTACCGGCATCATCACCCTGCCCGAAGGCACTGAGATGTGCATGCCCGGCGACAACGTTGATATGCACGTTGAGCTGATCACCCCGGTTGCCATGGAAGAAGGCATGCGTTTCGCTATCCGCGAAGGCGGCCACACTGTTGGTTCCGGCGTTGTTTCCAAGATCGAGAAGTAATTTTCGGCTTGTGATATAGCTTTCAAGGCTCCTGCTGTTAAGGCAGGGGCCTTTTTGTTGTGTACGACTTATGGGACGGGGAGGGGGCAAAGGCCGGGTGTGGAAGACCAAGGAAGGCATCATGAAAACATCAGGAATTGTAGATAGGGGAGAGGACACCATTCGGAACTTTGAAAAAGTGGAGCAGGAGGGGGCACTCACACCGCCCTACCTTGGGAAGGTGTATTTCAGGTCGCGGTTAAGGGGCAAGGGTTGATCTATCCCTAAGTTTTCGGAACGGTCAGGAAGGCTCTCTACAGTACAATTTATAATGGGCAATTCTCAACCTCCAATTTTCCCTTCAAGTTTCCTCCAATCTCTGCCAAATCTCTCAACAACAAGCCAAACCGAAATGACAAAAAATGCGCGATTACAATACCGGGTGATTGGATTAAGAGATTGCAAAGAACATTATCGGGGTAAATGTTTAATCATTTGATAAAAACAGGAATAAACCATTCAAAAATGTTAATGAATACCGCCAAAGGGTCACCGCACCGCAACGCAAATAATGTGCGAAAAGCAGGTTTCAGTTGATTCAAGGACAAAAATTTACCTAGAAACCGCTCTAATTAACTATGCAAATTCTGGCAACTGTGATATAATGTATATACCTGGATGTGTCGGAAAGGCTATCATTTGCGGGATCAAGGCATGCAGCCGGTACAACGTTTTGTCAGCCGCTGTGCCGGGGCCAAAAGCCCCAAAAGCAGGCCGCAGCCCGGCAAGGGATCGCCAGACCGAGGGGGCATAACCAGGCGTTTTGCAATCAACACCTGCAAAGTGCCGCACATCTGCCGTACCACTTTTCACACAAAAGGGGAAAGTAGTAACACTTAAGGGAGGATAAAACTATGAAGAAAAACCTTCAGCGTTTTGGTGCATCCGTGTTGGCAGCAGCCATGGTTGCCCAAAGCGTGGCGCTTCCCGCAGCAGCCGAAACTACCAAGATTGATTCTTCGGTAGCGCAGTCTGTTGCAGCTAGCGCAGCAAGCGCGGCCAGCGCTGTGCAGTCCCTGCCCAAGTTTACCAGCACCGCAGACCTGATCAAGCAGACAGCCCAAACGCTGGCTGCCCAGGGTGAAGTGCATGAACTGGAGCAGGACGATGCCAAGCTGGAAGCGACTGCACAGAGCAAGGCGGGCATGAGCCTTGCAGCGTTGGAAAATGCATTGGCCGATGCCATGTACGCCAACGCCGCAGCCGGCAAGATCAACACCGAAGCCTATGGCCTGAACAAGGACGAGATGGCATCGGTGATGGCTGCCACCATCAAAACGTATCATCTGTCCAGCGCCGTTACCGACCTGGGCTATGAGACGAACGCCGCAGGCGTTGTGACCGCCGTTACCTTTACCGGCAGCTCCGGCATGACCTCTGCGATGGAGTCCATGACCAACAGCGATGATGAAGTGATTGCGCAGCAGGCTGACAGCTACGCACAGGCTTACGTTGCTGAAAACTCCGATACCTTTGCGGCCAGCGCCGCTGCAGACGGCCATACCTATGGCGAGCCGAAATGGTACTGGAATGACACCAACCCGGAGGATGGCCACACCCATAAGTGGAAAGAGACCCCCGACGGCTACTGGACCAAGACCGATGACGGCTGGGCTTACACCGCTGTGTATACCTGTGAAAAGGACGATGCCTACCAGAAGGTAGAAGGCACCGTAACCAAGGATACCACCGATGCAAAGCCCGGCGTTGCCGGCAAGACCGTTTACTCTGCCAGCGTGCCCGCTGACAAGAGCCCGGTTAAGAAGGAATACAAGGAACCCACCACCCGTACCGACGACATTGCCGCCCTGCCCTGCCAGAGCCATGCCGTGCCCAAGGATGCAGATGGCAACTTTGTTGCTACCTTCAACTGGGAAATGAAGAAGGTCGAGGGCAAGCTGGAAGCTGACTACAGCAACGCCCAGCTGTTCTATGACAGCGAAACCAAACAAATTTCTGCCGGCGCTCCCGTTACCATTGACTGGGAATGCACCGGCATCACCTTCAAGTGTGCTGCCTGCGGCGAAGAAATCAGCACCAAGCCGGTAATGACCATGCCGGTCAGCGTTGTGGTAGACCAGAATAACAATTCCGTCTACATCAATGTGGGCGGCACCCCGACCCTGGATACCACCTCCGGCGGCGTCGGCGTTACCCTGGTGTCCGCAATGGATGGCGGCAACTGGTACGATATGCAGAACAACCCGGTTGACGCAAGCAAGGTGAACTTCACCTATCAGAGCGGCGACAACAAGGGCAAGAACAGCCTGCTGCTGTACGACAGCCAGAAGACTGCCGTGTATGTGGACGACCAGGGCAACCAGGTCACCAATACTTACGATGTCTCGACTGCGCAGATGAACTACTACTACTTCCAGCTGTCGCAGTTCAACCAGGACGAAGCAGAGTACTTCGGCGTGGCTGCTCCGTTCTGGACCTCCAAGGGCGTTCAGAAGCAGGGCGAGGATGGCAGCATCACCGGCACCATGGGCGCAATCAAGGTATTGTGCAGCATTGATCCGAACGATGATGTCCCGCCGACCACCATGGCATTTATGCTGCAGTTCCTTCCGCAGGGCTTTATGTCTTACGTTATGACCTATGGCGAAGCTCTGAAAGCCATCCGTGATGCAGGCCTGGCACAGGTTGCCAAGCTGGGTGACAGCGCTGACTATGTCACCAAGCTGCTGGTCCTGCACGACTGGATCTCCCAGGTTGCAGAATTCGATATGGGCTCCATGGGCGATATCACCGGCGGCGGTAACAACGACCCCATCCAGATGACTGCTTTCGGTGCCCTGCTGGGCGGCGGGATCGGCGCTTCCGGCGTTGAGTATGGCTGCATCTGCCTGGGCTATGCATCTGCATTTAACTACATGGTCCAGAATTTGCCTGACAACAAGAGCATCTATAAGAATGAAGACGGCACCTGGAAGACCCCCGATGAAGTAGGCGATAACGCTGTTGTTGACTTTGCCCAGATCCTGTATTACTGCGATACTGCTGATACCAGTATTGCCGGTAATGCGTTCGGCGGCGGCATGTTCAACAACGTCCACTACTTCAACGCAGTCAAGGTCAACAAGCTGCAGGGCGACAGCAACTCTGCTACGATGACCACCGGCGAAGCCAACAAGAACTGGTACTATGTTGACGTCTGCTATGACGACGTGAACACCGAGTGCATGGCCCAGACCCGCGTTGAGAACGCAGGCGACATGCGCCATGTCAACTTCCTGGTTTCTCCCTCCGGTCTGGAAGGCCGTTACAGCAAGTACTATGATTACATTGACTCGCTGTACGATGGCTACACCTACACCAAAAACAAGGAACCCGATAAGGATGATGCCGGCAATGTTGTGTTGAACAACGGCAAGCCGCATTACTCTTACACCAAGGCGGAGAACAAGAACGAGACCCGTTACACCGATACCTGCTACGAGGATACCTGGTTCACCTCTATCTGCAGCCCCATCTACTTCGACAATAATTACTTCTATTACGTTGATACCACGACCAACCAGAACCTGTACAACAACATGCGCCGCCAGCAGTCCGAGAACGGCAACAACGGCAACTCTGGTTCCGGCAGCTCTGGTAACAACTCCCAGATGCAGCAGTTCATGAAGAAGATGCAGAACCAGGGCCCCGATACTCTGGAAGCACGTCCGCGTACTGCGAACTACTATATCCGCAAAGAGGATTCCAGCAGCTCCGGCGGCATGAACTTCAGCATGAGCAGCTTTACCAAGACGGATGACCCGTTTGATATCATCCTGATGTACTACAACGATCTGAAGGAAACCAGCAGCAACTTCAATGATGACGACAGCAATGCCAAGGTTCTGGCCGAAGCTGGCACCATCTATAAGATCGATACCAGTGCAAAAGATAAGCATACCAAGGTTGAAAACAACCTGAACACCGAGTGCCTGGCAGACGCTGCTGCAAAGCGGATCTACCCCGCACTGGTACACTCTACCGCACTGTATGATGGCAAGCTGTACTTCAACGTCAACAACGCCATCTACCGTATGGACCCGACCACCGGCGCAGTGGAAGAAGTGAAGGAATACAACACCGTCTATGGCGGCATTAAGCTGACCAAGGATAAGGACGGCAACATGGTTCCCGATACCCACTTTCCCGGCATGAGCATGGTTATCATGGACAGCCCCCAGAATACCGACAGTGTGCAGTATCTGAAGACCTTCATGAACCATCCTCTGGCGGGCCTGACCCTGCGTGACAGCTACAGCTTTGCTACCACCACCCAGCAGGGCCAGACTGTGATCACCGGCATCAACACCACCAAGGATCAGCTGGTCGTTTCTGTCGGCACCAACCTGTCCAACACCTATAAGAGCCTGGACGAGCTGGGTTCCGATGGCAAGCCGGTTGTTAAGACCGATGCCTCCGGCACTTCTTATGCAAACCGTAAGAGCTACAAGACCGAGTCCTGGAACTACAACCCGAGTTACAACCAGAACATGGGCAGCTCTGACGAGAAGAACAAGAACGAAGAGTTCATGTGGTGCGCTAACCTGGTTGAAACCATGCCGATGTCCGACATGGTCAGCGACCTGAACAGCGGCGCAACCACCGATGTTTCCGTTGAAGCATGGTGCGATACCCCCGCTTACACCCAGGCCCGCACCAACAAGTACGGCCTGACCAAGGGTGAAAAGAAGTACGCTGACGGCGCACTGCCCAAGGGCCATACCTGGGCTCTGGACGGGCTGGAAACCAAGTCCGTTGGCAACAATGTGTACCTGTGCTCTGATTGCCATACCGCAACCGAAAGCACCCCCCACACCGTTACCCTGCCCGATGCAGTTGCAGGCGTTACCCTGACCCTGGGCACCACCAGCAACACCTACATCAAGGACGATACCGTTACCCTGACCGTAGAAAAGGAAGGCACCGATATCGTTACCGTTACCGCAAAGAACGGCGATACCGATGTTGCCCTGACTGAAGTTCAGGAAGCAGCGCAGGACGAAGCCGCAGCCCAGGCTACCACCGAAAAGGCTAAGACGGTTTACACCTTCACCATGCCGGACGGCGATGTGACCATTAGCGTTACCAAAGACGCCAAGACCTATGCGGTCAATGTTGCTCCCCTGACCAATGGTGAGATCACTGCTTCCGCTAAAGAAGCAGCTGAGAAGGAAACCGTAACCCTGACTGCTAAGCCCGCAACCGGCTATGCCCTGAAGGCTGGCAGCGTGAAGGTTACCTACAAAGACGCTGACAACACCGATAAGACCGTTGAAGTGAAGGCTGATACCGAAAAAGCCAACACCTACACCTTTGCAATGCCTGCTTACCCTGTCAACGTCAGCGCAGAGTTTGTTAAGGAATACAAGGTTACCGCAGCTCCTGCTGAGAACGGCACTGTTACCGTAGACCCGACCGCAGCTGTTGAAGGCACCGACGTCACCGTTACCGTTAAGGCAGCTGATAACTACCAGCTCAAGGCTGACAGCCTGACCTACAGCTATCAGATCGGCGAAGATAAAAAGACCGAAAAGCTGACCCTGACCGATGGCAAGGCTACCTTCAAGATGCCTGCCGCTGATGTTACCGTTAGCGCTGTGTTTGAAGCACTGACTGCAACTCCGACTGCAACTCCGACCGCAACTCCGACCGCAAAGCCGGCAGAGCCGACTGCTGTGCTGGAGCCGACTGCTGTGCCGGAACCGACTGCTGTGCCGGAGCCGACTGAGGCACCGTCTACTGAACCCGAAACGCGCACCGTCCATGGTGCCGCTGAAAAGACCACCATTACCGCAATGGCTGTCTTTACCTGCACCGATAAGAACTGCGCAAGCGCACAGTTCGTGGATGCAACTGTAAAGCAGACCAGCGGCGTTACCACCGCTGCTGTCACCTTCAACGGCAAGGACTACACCGCCAAGTACGGCGAGAAGAACGGCTGGGTTGAAGAAAACGGCAAGAAGTACTGGTACGAAAAGGGCGTGAAGCAGGGTACCACCGGCCGCGGCAAAGAGATCTATGATCCCGATTCCGACGCCTGGTACTGGCTGGATGCTGTCCAGGGCGGCGCAATGACCGTCAACAAGGACGTTTACCAGGAATCCGCCGCCGGCCAGTGGGCTGATAAGCCCGATGGCACCGGCAAGTGGGTCCGTTACGATGAGAACGGCCACATGGTCAAGGGCTGGCAGACGACCGATAAGGGCACCTATTACTTTGACCTGATCACCGGCGCTATGGCTAAGGGCGCAGGCGATATTGACGGTGTACCTTGCGCATTTGACGAGTACACCGGTATCGCTCTGGACGGCCAGTGGCTGACCATCAAAGGCGCTGACTTCTGGTACGAAAAGGGCGTTCGCCAGGGCCTGGATGGCCGCGGCAAGGAAATCTATGACCCGGCTTCCGACGCTTGGTACTGGCTGGATGCCGTTGACCAGGGCAAGAAAGCCACCAGCAAGGATGTCTATCAGGAATCCGAAGCTGGCCAGTGGGCTGACCGCGCCGATGGTACCGGCAAGTGGGTCCGTTACGATGCACAGGGCCACATGATCAAGGGCTGGAGCGCTGACAAGCGTTACTATTTCGACCCGATCTATGGCACCATGGCTAAGGGCGATGCAGTCATCGATGGCCGCACTTATCATTTCGATAAGAAAACCGGCATTCGTCAGTAATCCCACAGCCGGAACAATGAGCTGTAACCCAGCCCATTAACCTCTAAATAGAAATGCCGCAGCAGATGTAACAGTCTGCTGCGGCATTTTTGTATTTGTGGGCATAGGTTCGGTGAAATATTTGCCAGGCCCGTAGGGCGGGGGACCCCATGATTGTGGTGGCTCCCCTGGAGGGGAGCTGGACGCGAAGCGGCCTGAGGGGGGGCCTTGCCGCAAACCTAAAGCAATCGAATCCAACGCCTTGGAACAGTCACTGCGCCCGCAGGCACTTTGCCCTGCCACAAATCCCATCACGACCAATCGGACAAGGCCTCGGAACGGTCAAGACCGTTCCCTACAGAACAAATTATAATGGGCAGCACACCCTTAAACAATCAGTAGGGCGGGGGACCCCACCCCGCCGAAAGCTAGAAATAGTACACGATTAAAAAATCGCAATTTACCTTACCCGCATAATAAAGGCAACACACAAAAACATGGCGAACACATCAGGCCGGTGCAAGGGCAAAACCTACTAAAAAGCTGCGGCTAAATTTGGCAAATATGGCGCGCGAAGTATAATTTTTGGAGGATATCACAAGCAGAACAAACAAACTTTGTCAGTTCAAACAACAAAAAAACAACAAACTGGCATAGATGCCAAAGAATGCGGCCGCGAATTGTGAAAGATTTTAATATATTTTCTTCGTTTTCTCCTTACCTGTTATCATTTGAATTTGCAATCGAAATATGGAACTTGTATAATAGAATAAAAGAAAAGTGTAAACTAAATGGGTGAAGAGGATTTGGTGCAATGGAAGATAAAAATAGATTCAGCATTCTGCTGGAGCATTTGCTGGAAGTTGCGGAAGTCAAGAACTATACCCTGGCCAAGCGCCTGCAATACGATGTTTCCTATATCAGCAAATGGGTCAGCGGCCGCATGCTGCCTGCCAAAAAGACTGAAAAGCGCGTGATGGAGGGCATCAGTGCCTGCGTGGTGGATGAAGCCACCGATGATGGCCGTGATCTGCTGCTGCGGGAATACAGCGTTAGCATCCCCAGTGACCTGAAAGCCGCCATTTATGATAACCTGATTGCTGAATATGATTATTTGCAAGAGGAGCTGGACAGCGGCGAGGCGCGCATTGGCCCCTATACAGACTTTTGGGCCGAGCTGAACATGCTGCAATACCTGACCAAAATGGCGCACCCCGTGCTGCGCCGCGTCAGCCAGCTGGACATTGTGGCTGTGATGGACCTGATGGAAATGGCGCGCGAATACCGCCTGAAAGTTGCCAACCTGCAAAACGGCCAGCTGGTGGACCAGCGCAGCTATGATAACGTCTATTTCAAGCTGATGATCGATATCAGCCGCGAAAAATGGGACCCCATCTATGATGCCGCGCTCATTATCAACGTGCTGACCAACTTCAGCCATATTCATTTCAAGCTGTTTGGCAGCACCGCGGCTGCCGGGCGCGCGGTGTTTGTGGTCAAGGGCGATTTTGCCATTACCGGCCTGCTGGTCAGCCACAGCCGCTGCGCCGCCGTTACCGCCACCGAGGACCCGCAGAACTGCGAAAGCCTGTATGATAACTTCTCCAAGCTCTGCGTGCGGGATGACCAGCTTTTCCGCGATACCAGCATGCGCCAGCTGATCAGCCAGTACGACTATATGCACACGCTGCTGGCCTCCAATCTGCGGTGGATGTTCGGCCACCTGAATGAGCTTCTGCTGCCGGATGACTTGTTTGAAGAGATCCTGACCGCCCACGAGGCCGAGCTGAAAGATTTTTTGGGTGCTACCCCTGCGGAGCTGCGTAGCGTACACAACCTTGCCAAAGGTGTGGTGGAGGAAACAAACATCCGCATCCTGATTTATAAAGCTGCATTTTCCTCCATGGCGGTTTCCGGCGAGCTGGACTTTTTCAGTTACAAGGTCAGCCTTACCCCGGATCAGCGCAGCCGGTGCATCAGCTATGTGCTGCAGCTTTGCAAGCAGCGTGAAAAACTTGAATTCCGCTTGATCAGCGGCCGTATTGTGAACGATTTCCAGTATGTGGCAGACCCCAATATGTTTCTTTCTGGCGCTGCATCGTATCTTCGGCTGGATAACAACTGCCCCATCAACCGGATTGCAATGGTCAACAACAGTGTGATGGAAGACCGCCTGAGTGAATATTTTGATCAGGTCTGGAATTTGGATGACCAGAACGTGACAAAAGAGCGCAACGCCATTGCGGAGCACATCCATCATGTCCTGCAGGGAATCCATCTGATTACCCGCGCCAAAAGTGATGAAATGGAAGAACTGCAAGAGAACTGGATGAACAAAATCTAAAAATACAACATACATACGCATAAACATAAAGCCCTGGCTGCTACGGTAGCTGGGGCTTTTGTTGCACCGAGGAAAATGAAATTGCAAGAAAACTCCATGCCAAAGCGTGAAAATCCATGTGAAAAAAGTGAATCATGCGGAATCAATTTCTGGAAATTTGTGCCATGGGATTCTCGTGCTTTCCGTAAACAGGAATGGTATACTATGTTCAGCACCGAAGATAATTGTAGCATTATGGTTCGGCGACGCTGTGCGACGATGTGCACAGCAGGGGAAAGCGCCATAAAGGTTTGGCGTGATTTGATTTGGATAATTTAATTCCCTGCAACTATAAGGGAAAGACATTTGGAGGAAATTGCAATGAATGAAAACGCGATGTTGACTGGCAAGCCCAGCATTGACCGCCCCTGGATGAAGTTCTATCCAGATGTTCTGCGCGGTATCCAGGTTCCGGCCTGCACCGTGGAGCAGTACCTCTCCGTGCGCGCTGCAGACCCTAACGTGGTTGCCATGCACTACTATGGCGTGGATATCACCTGGGGTACCGTGTTCCGTAAGGTGGACGCCACCGCCCGCGCTCTGCAGGTGCTTGGCATCAAGCAGGGGGACCAGATCCCCGTGTTCCTGCGTTCTGTGCCGGAATTCATTTATCTGCTGCTGGCAGCCGAGCGCATCGGCGCTTCGCTGCTGTGCCGTGACAACACCCTGGAAGAAAACATTGAAGCTGTTCAGAAAGCCAATGCCAAGGTGATTTTTGTTCACGACTTCTTCTCCAAGGCCGAAATCGAAGCCTACCGTGAGCAGACCAACGTGAATACCTATGTTATTGTTCCTGCTCTGGAAAGCGGCGACCGCGCCGCTATGCCGGTTTACCTGCAGCATTCCCTGGATGCCCTGTATCCGGATGTTCCCGCCCGTGGCTCTGATACCATGATGTGGGCTGATTTCTGTAACATGGGCCAGCGTTTTCGCGGCTTTGTGCCCGCTCCTGTCAACATTGACCGCCCGCTGCTGCGCGCCTACACCAGCGGTTCCACCGGCCCTTCCAAGCAGGTCATCCATTCTGCACACAGCATCATCGGCGTGCTGGCCCAGATGAACTTTTATGGCGCTTCGGATAAATTCCGCCCCACCTGGCTGCTGACCATCCTGCCCCCGGCTCTGATCGCTGTTGTGGTTTCCATGATGCTGCTGCCCCTGGCCGGCGGTATGCTGCTCATTCTGGATCCGTTTGTGGATGTGTACGATGTTGACCTGGAAATGATGCGCTACCGCCCCAACAACTGGCCCCTGATCCCCATGTTTGTGGAGGTTATCCGCCGCAGCAAGCGTCTTCCGGCTGACTATGATATGTCCCACATGCTGGCCATCGGCGCCGGCTGCGAGGCATTCAACAACAAGCAGCTGCGCAATGTTGAGGAGTTCCTCAAGCAGCATAACTGCAACCTGCGCTTTACTGCCGGCTACGGCAGCAGCGAGGCCGGCTCCAACGCCACTCTGCCCATGGCTCCGTTCCCGGTGCGTGACGGCAACGTTGGTGTGCCGATGATCCACAGCGTCATCAGCATCTTCAAGCCCGGCACCCAGGAAGAGCTGACCTACAATACCCCCGGTGAGATTTGCATGACGGGCCCCGGCGTGATGCTGGGCTATGACCGCCCCGAAGCAACCGCCAAGGCACTGCAGGTCCACGCAGACGGCAAGACCTGGCTGCACACCGGCGATATCGGCTATATGTCCGAGGACGGTGTGCTCTACACGATGACCCGCGGCGCATCCCCGCGCTTTGGCGGCGGCGACCTGATGGTGCAGCCGCTGGAGAACATCGTGGCCGATGCCGACATCAAGGGCATCAAGGACGAGTTCTTTGTTATCGTGCCGGATGATGAGCACGAGGGCTGCTTCCTGCCGTACCTGTACGTCCAGCTCAAAGATGGCTACACCTTGGACGATGTGCGCGATAAGATCAATGCCTGCCTGCCGGAACGTTACATGCGTCCGGTGGAGATTTTCACCGTACCGGAACGCCCGTTCTTCCACTTCAAGACCAACCGTATTGGCCTGAGCAAAGAAATCATCGCCAAGCGCAACCAGCAGAAAGAGAAAGCCAAGCGCAACAGCTTTGCCGATGGCTGCATTGCCTGATGACTTTGGCGTGATAAAATCATGATAATGTAACGGCATGTGCCCACCTTATGATAGAGATAAGGGGGCACATGCCTTTTGTTTTGGGGTGGGGGAGCGGATGAAGATGAACGGTACGCGCGGTTGGGGGATAGGGGAGAAGGGCAATCGGATTCCGGTGCGGGGGAGATACTTGTGAAGTTGTAAAGGCAATACCGCATAATTCTAAGTGCCGATACGGCGAGCGAGGTGCGGCAG
>OGOM01001440.1_pt1 | contig 17601 bp, 16 predicted proteins | sample 1552681 | NCBI WGS metagenome assembly OGOM01 (sample SAMEA2580188, study PRJEB22360) | human gut metagenome | biome: human gut; feature: human-associated habitat; material: faeces | place: Denmark | collected 2008/2010 | reverse complement strand
AGAGCAAAGGACTGAAAATCCTTGTGTCCCCGGTTCGATTCCTGGTGGCACCACTAACGATTCGGTAATAAAAAATCCCTTGAACTTTTGAAGTTCAAGGGATTTTTTATTACCTTACTTTTTGCATCTACAAGCACCTATACTTTGGAGCTATGTAGTTTTTTATAAATCTCTATACGAGCATCTATTTCTGCTTGAGTCAAATGTGCAGGAAGTTCAATGGTAGTCCGCGGAGTTATTGCTACCAATACCATATCTCCCAAACCCTTTTTGTACTCTTTAATAACATTTTCAGTAAACTGACTGGATGAAATAACATCACGCATTATATTACCTTTTTTCATATCTCAAATTATTATTTTTTGTTATACACAAGCAGAATACAGATATTCTTATACAGATTCTGTTTGAGCTAAATTTTCCGGCTTAGATTTGTTTTCCAACGAGATATTGACCGCATTCATCCCTTTCACTCCACGTTCAAGATCAAATGTTACGATATTATTTTCTGCAATATTGCCAATGACATTGTTTACATGAAAAAAGTATTTCTCAATTCCTGCAAGGTCTTTGATAAATCCAAATCCTCTGGCTTCATTAAAGAACTCTATTCTTCCTCTCAAAATTACCGGTTCTTCATCTTCTTTCCTAGGAGTGGAAATCATTATCTCCTCTACATTAATCTCTTGCTTTTTGATATTCTCTTCGGGTGGAGTTGAAGTAATCATACCATATTCGTCCACATAAGCAATCATATCATCAAAACTGCTTTTTGTAGATTTTCTACCTTCTTTTCTTTTTAATTTTGCTTCCCGCTTAGCAAGTCTTTTCTTTTCATTCTCACGCTTTCCTACTGTCATGGATTTTGCCATAGATTTTATAGTTTAATGGGTGTATACTCGTCGGATAAATAAAATAATAAACTTAGAAACGACCTCAGATAGCAAACTCAACCTTACTGAGTTTCTTACCTGTCAGTTTCTGAATATCGTTAACCAACTTACGCTCTTCCTGCGAGCAAAAAGTCAATGCCGTTCCTAAATTACCGGCTCTACCGGTACGTCCGATACGATGCACATACGTCTCGGGCACATCGGGAAGGTCATAGTTTATAACCAACGGCAACTCATTGATATCAATACCTCTGGCTGCAATATCGGTAGCTATCATTACGCGTATCTTACCCGTTTTGAAGTTTTCCAATGCTGACTGCCTTGCATTCTGACTTTTATTTCCATGAATAGCCTGACTACCGATACCTGCTTTGCTTAATACGCGGACAATTCTGTCCGCATTATGCTTGGTACGTGAGAAAACAAGCACCGACTGTCCCTCCGTTTTATGCAAAATGGAAATCAACAATTTACTTTTCTCTTTCTTTTCCACAAAATAAATAGTCTGTTCGATGGTATCTACCGTAGATGATTTTGGGGTTATAGTAATCTTCACCGGTTGTTTCAGCAGTGAGTTCGTCAAAGCGATTATCGTATCGGGCATGGTAGCCGAGAAGAACAAGGTCTGCTTTTCTTTAGGAAGTTTCGGCAACAAACGTTTGATGTCATGGATAAATCCCATATCAAGCATACGGTCAGCCTCATCCTGTACGAAGTGTCGCACATTATCCAAATGGATATATCCTTGGTTCATCAAATCCAGCAGACGTCCTGGAGTGGCGACCAATATGTCGACTCCTTTGTGGAGCATATTTACCTGCGCACGCTGGTTTACCCCTCCGAAGATAACCCCATGACGGACTTGCGTATATTTGGCATAGTCGTCTATGCATTCGCTAATCTGCAATGCCAATTCACGGGTAGGTGTCAGTATCAAGGCTTTGATACTCTTATCCCGGTTTTTAAGGGCTTGCAAATGCTGAATAATGGGAATGGCAAATGCAGCGGTCTTTCCAGTTCCGGTCTGCGCACAGCCTAATATATCTTTTCCTGTTAAGGCGGCAGGGATTGCTTTTACTTGTATAGGGGTAGGATTGGCATACCCTTTTTCTTCAATTGCTTTTAAAATAGGTTCGGTTATATTTAAATCTTTAAATGTCATATATATTGTTTTTGAATGTGCTAAAACACTAGCACAAGTATAATGAGAGCACGCTTCACTCAAGTGGCCCATACAAAAAGTCTGATAAGTCTTTGCAGAATGAAAAGTGCAGGTAATGAAGCGGAACGCTTCCGCTAAATAAAAAAGACGGAGTTATTTATGAAAGGCAGGAAAGCAAGTTTCCCGCCTTTAGTCTGATATTAATATCTTCTGGAGTTATTATAACCACCACGAGAGCTACCATTCGAGGGTCTTTCCTCGCGAGGACGCGCAACGCTTACAGAAATAACCTTGCTGTCATATTCTACGCCGTTCAATTCGTCAATAGCTTTCTGTCCTTCTGTATCATTGTTCATCTCTACAAAAGCGAATCCTCTGGATCTACCGGTTTCTCTATCGAGAATTACTTTAGCTGAAGAAACTTCTCCAAACTCTGCAAATAAATTTGTCAAGTCAGCATTATTAATGCCATAACTTAAACCTGAAATGTAAATGTTCATTCTAAAAATGTTATAAAATAAATAATAAATGGAGTGAGGAGGATAATTAAAGAAGAGGACTGCTTACTAATAATATATTAAAAAGAAGAACTACACAATAATAATTCGTAACTCAAACTCTGGGAACAAAGATAATGTAATAAATCAGAAAAATACGTTTATATTCATTCTTTTTCGGAAGAAAGACGATAATTATCATTTATTAGCACACCATTCACCCTAAATCGGTGAAATACACAATTTCGTCTCTCATTCTTGATATTCTCTCGCAATATATCTACTTTTGTCTTTGTATAACTTATTAAGGGGCACCTCATGAATGTCAGAATAGAACAAAGTTGGAAACAGCAATTACAAGAAGAATTTGATAAACCATACTTCGAAAAGTTGGTTACATTCGTCAAAGATGAATATAAACGGGCACACGTCCTCCCTCTCGGACATCAGATTTTTCATATATTCAATTCCTGTCCCTTCGAAAAAGTAAAAGTAGTTATCCTTGGACAAGACCCTTATCCCAATCCCGGACAATATTACGGAGTCTGTTTTTCTGTACCTGAGGGAGTAGCTATCCCCGGTTCACTAAACAACATATTCAAAGAGATACATCAAGACCTGGGAAAACCAATTCCTGCTTCCGGTAACCTGGATCGCTGGGTTGCCCAAGGCGTATTCCCGCTAAACTCTGTTCTTACCGTACGAGCGCACGAAACCGGTTCTCATCGAAATATGGGCTGGGAAATCTTCACAGACGCAGTTATCAGGAAACTTAGTGAAAAGCGAGAGAATCTGATATTCATGCTTTGGGGAAATTATGCGAAAGAGAAACTATCTTTGATAGATACTAGCAAACATCTGGTACTGACCAGCGTTCATCCTTCTCCCCGTTCTGCCGAATATGGTTTCTTCGGTTGCAAACACTTCAGCAAAGCCAATGCCTTTTTGCGTAGTAAGGGAATAGAAGAAATTGATTGGTAAATAAATATCTTCTCAAAATATACTATCAACGTTCAAAACATTCACCATGAATAAATCAAACGATATTACCCGGGAAGAATGTGGACCAAACAATGCCTTTTTGCTACTGACATTGATTACACCATGTTGAAACGGGATATCTGCCCCTCAAACAGCGGAACGACTATTCCAACATTTACAGTTTCCGTATACTCAATGCCAGGCAACAATATATACGTGTCACCAGCCGACATCAAGTTTTGAAGCAAGACCATAACGGCAAAGCATGGCTCGTAATAGGTAACCGTGAATATGTATTCAAGGCTTCTTCCAAACTTACATATTTTCCTACCGTTGTAAAATTAAACACCATAAGAACAATAAAGATATGACGATTCCATACTAAACCCGAAATATTTTTATTACATTCACAGCATGAAATGCAGAATTATACTCGAACTATTAGCAATTCTCTTTTTTACAGGATGTTATAACAGAGAACAGATTTCCCGGCTTGACGAGGCGGAAGCACTGATACAAAATAAGCCGGATAGTGCCTTAACAATATTACAACAACTCAAATCGGAAGGTAGCCAGGCTGAACAGGCCAAGTATGCGTTGCTTTATTCAGAGGCTTTAGACAAGAATCATATCAAAGCAACAAATGATTCGCTGATTCGTCGGGCTTGGGAGTATTACAAACATCATCCCAAAGATTTACGCCGTCAATGCAAAACCCTCTATTATTGGGGAAAAGTCAAACTGCGTACAGGAGACAAGCCGGGAGCGTTACGCCTTTATCTGAAAGTTGAAGAGAAACTGAAAGATACCAATGAGCCTTATTATGCGGGGCTTTTATACAGTCAAATCGGTGAAGTGTATTATGACCAGATGAACTATAGCCGGGCTTATCATTATTTTCGTGAAGCTCGCAATAACTTCCGGCAGTCTGATAACACTCGCGAAGAAACAGAAGCAACTCTCGATATGGCAGCGGCCACCTTCAATTCGAAAGATATGGAGAAAGCCATGCGGCTCTATTCTGCCGCACTCGATTTGGCCGATGAACACAAGTACGATAAGTTAGCCAAAGCCAGTCTCACCAATCTTGCTTCTCTCTATGTAGTGTCAGGCAAGAAACAAATTCCTCATGACCTGCTGCAACGTATCGAACTTTCTGCCCGGCAAGATACGCTCTACGGATATCATACGTTAGTAGATGTGAATCTACTGAAAAACCGTATAGACAGCGCACGCTACTATCTGGCACTTGCAGAAGCACATTCTACCGATATTCGTGACATCGCAGACCTGCAATACACCGCTTATCGGATTGAAGCGCAGGCCAGAAACTTCGAGAAAGCAACTGAGAAGATACATCATTATATCTATCTGACTGACTCTCTGACACGCTCGAATATGCAATTCTCCGCTGGTATGGTGGAACGTGACTATTTCAAGGAACGCTCCAATTTTGCCGAATACCGGATGAAGAACCGTACTATTTGGGAGATTGCCGTAGCAAGCGTAATTTTTCTGATATTAGGGGTAGCATACTATATCATCCGTCAACGTCTGCGCCTGCAACGCGAACGTACCGACCACTACCTGCTATTGGCGGAAGAAGCCAACTCCCAATACAAAACCCTGACGGAACACATGGAAGGACAGCGCAATGCGGAAAACCATTTAAAAGGTTTGATAGCTTCACGCTTTGACATCATTGACAAACTGGGAAAGACTTACTATGAACGTGAGAACACTGCATCACAACAGGCTGCCATGTTCCACGAAGTGAAACAGATTATCACCGATTTTGCAGAGAACAATGAACTGTTGCAAGAGCTGGAACTTATCGTAAATACCTGCCATGATAATGCTATGGAGAAGCTGCGGAATGATTTTCCGGCAATGAAAGAAGCCGACATACGGCTGCTTTGTTATATTTTTGTAGGTTTCTCGCCACAAGTAATCAGTTTATTTATGAAAGATACGGTAGCTAATGTATATGCTCGCAAGTCACGGCTCAAATCACGTATCAAATCGGCAGAAACAGCCAATAAGAAGTTGTTTTTAGCACTTTTCGGATAGGTGTTAGACCTGTGTTAGAAATCTTAGAACACATCTTATACAACTCATTGAATATCAGAACACTTTAAATTAAAATGTTAGATTTGTAAGATTGCATCATAACCCAAATTTGATACAATCTTACTACTTTTGTATTCGAAAAATTAGAAAAAAGAAAAGATTATGAAGAAGATTGTTATTCTATTAAGCGTCATGCTTTTCATAGTAGCATGCGAAAAAGGAAACGAAGAAATGAAAGAAGCAAAAGTAGTGGTAGCCGTTTATGATGAGAATGGAAAAATTGCAACGGGCGTTCCCGTAAAAATGTATAATGAAAAGGATTATAAGATTTTTGAAAAAGATAATTTAACCTTGCCAACTGCAATTGCCCAGACAAACGAAAGTGGCATAGTAACCTTTGTATTGCCACGAGAGGAATGGTTCACAACGCAGTCGCAACGGTTCCTGACATTCGTGGTACAAGAAGGGGGTGGCCCTGACAACTACCAGATATGGTCTTCCGGCAAAACCGTAGAAGCCGGAAAAGTCGTAAAGGTAGACATACGTTTAACCCAATTCCCTAACTAAACTTTTATCATATGAAACAAACTAGACCTTATATAATTACAGCACTTTGCTTGCAAATGGTTCTGGGAGCAATATTATTAAGTTGCAGCACCGAAAATGACGAATATAAGAAAGATTCACCTTCGGCAGAAAATCCTGCTGAACCCGTAGGAGCTTTACTAGAGGATTTCTCCATAGAACAATTACCCGCAAAAACGATTTATGCATTAGGAGAGAATATAGACTTAACCGGCCTTAACGTGACAGGCAAGTATGATGACGGGAAACAACGACCTGTGAAGGTTACCCCGGAACAGCTCAGTGGTTTCTCATCATCTGCCCCTGTTGATAAACAGGAAGTAACCATAACGATAGAGGGTAAACAGAAAAGTTTCTCCGTGCAGATTTCTCCTGTCCGTGTAGAAAATGGAGTATTGACGGAAGTATTGAAAGGGCATAATGAAATCATACTTCCCAATAGTGTGAAGTCAATTCCAAAAGCTGCTTTCAGAGGTAGTCAAATAAACAAGGTGGTGCTCAACGAAGGGCTGCAATCTATCGGAGATATGGCTTTCTTCAATTCAACCGTTCAGGAAGTTGTATTCCCGACGACTCTGGAACAACTTGAGGAAAATATTTTCTACTATTGCCGGAACTTGAAAAAAGCAGATCTAAGCCGGACGAAACTCACCAAACTTCCTGCCAGCACTTTTGTATATGCGGGCGTTGAAGAGGTGCTGCTGCCTGCGACCCTGAGAGAAATCGGAGCACAGGCATTCCTTAAGACGTCTCAATTGAAAACGATTGAGATTCCGGAGAATGTAAGAACAATCGGATTGGAAGCATTCCGGGAAAGTGGCATTACCACTGTGAAATTACCGAATGGCGTTACAACCATAGCGCAAAGAGCCTTTTATTACTGCCCGGAATTGACGGAAGTGACCACCTACGGAACTGTTCTCAATGAAGATTCCGAAGCTATGATTCACCCCTACTGCCTTGAAGGATGTCCGAAATTAACTCGCTTTGAAATTTCTAAAAGTATCCGGATTTTGGGACAAGGACTATTGGGCGGTAATAGAAAAGTGACTCAATTAACCATTCCGGCAAACGTCACACAGATTAATTTTTCAGCTTTCAATAATACAGGTATTAAGGAAGTAATGGTAGAAGGGATAACACCTCCACAGGTATTTGAAAAAGTATGGTACGGATTTCCGGACGATATCACAGTCATTCGTGTTCCTGCCGAATCTGTGGAGAAATACAAGAATGCAAATGGTTGGAAGGATTTCACAAACAAAATAACAGCATTTTAATAATTCTCTGATTTTTCGATTATAACCGAAAAAAGTTGGTTTTATGTCAACTTTTCCGGTTATAATCGAAAATTTCATTTTATCAGGTCATGTATTAAATCTCCCCATTCACCCCTAAGCCGAACAAGGCGAAATCGCCCAGGCAAGGGTCATCCGGGAAAACCTCAGCCAATGCTGCCGTTATCTGACGGGCATTTTTCAAAGAGAAGGTTTCTGTATCCGTCAACTTGAAATAATGGGCTACCCGGCAGACGTGTGTATCCAAAGGAACAATCAGTTCTTTGCGGTCAAAGCTCTTCCAAATTCCAAAATCAACTGCCGAATCCCGGCGAATCATCCAACGCAAAAACATATTGAGTTTCTTTTGAGGACTTTTAGCGGATACTTCAAGGAATGAGCACAACTTTTCCATAGGTATCCCTGAGTACGCATTCAAAGTTTCTTCCAAGCTTTCAAACTGTGTATAGGCTGCATATAATCGCCGGAAGTATCCATAAAAGTCGGCATATGACAGCATACGATAAAAGCTATTGGTTACTCCCGAAGGGAAATCGACCTCCCACTGGCGGGACAGCACATACTGATAAGGCGAATCTCCCATCAGCCTGTGCAGTTCGTCTGCTTTCTTCAATATCTGTTTGCGATTGCCGAAACTCATAATCGCGGTCAACAAGCCACTGATTTCAATATCCTGTTTCAGCGTATAGCGATGAGGGAATTGTACCGGGTCGCTTGTAATAAAGTCTGCGCAATGGTAAATCTCCGCACACATCAAAAGTTTATTCTTTATATCTTCAGTCATTTTGAGAATGTATCTAGTATTGAAAGTGCAAACAGAACTATCAATGAAAGTCCCACGGCATAACCCAATTTAAGAACTTTACGGCAGACGGAAAGTTGCCTGTCGGATAGCTGAATAGCCTTATTAAAAAAGTATGCTATTTGTTGAGTGCAGCTATATACAGAGTTTCATAAATAGATGAATATCGTTAGTTTATCAATCAATTACAATTACGCTACAAAGATAGCAAATCTTACTTCATATCCCAATGTGGTACGGTATTGGCAGATTATTTATAGTAAGGAAATACTTTAAAGGTATTAATTACAAGATTAATAAATTGATTTATAAAGATATACCCTATTCCAAAGCAAAAGAATGATGCTATCCAATCATTCCCTTTTGAAAAAAGGCATATCATTTTGAAAAGAGTAACAACCAATAAATAACCAGACAACGATGAAAGTTTGCAAATTTGAAAAAATTAAAGATGAAGATGATATCAAGCAAGTTATCAACTGTATCCGGCAGGAACACCCTTATGTAGCCGTACTTCCTGTATTGACACAGTTGCAAGAATGGATGCAGGCTATCTCCGCCAGTTGGTTCCACGAAGAAGACGAAGTTTCTCATACCACAGTTAATGCTATCGAAGAATATTGTTATAGCCTGACCAATCATCTCATCACAGAACCGCAATTGAATCAGGATATGAAAATCCGTATCCGGGAGTGCATAAAGAAGATACATGCATTGGTAGAGGACAAAGCTGATTTACTGATTGATAAAACAATAAAAGCTGAAATATACGGACTGTCCAGTGATTTATTCACTTACAGCTTGCGCCAACAGGGATTTCGTGCCCAAACGCTGGATGCCGGTAAATTTATGCAAATCAACCTGGAAAGAAAACCGGATATCCCCTATATCCAGGAAACTGTCCGTCAATATATTGACGAAAACCAAGATGTCGACATTTTTGTCGCCCCGCTCTCTATCTGTAAGAATGTATATGGTGAAATAGACTTCATGAGCGAAAGGCGTAACGACTACTACGCAACAGTACTCGCTACCATTTTTCAAGCGGACGAAATAGTCTTATCCACCCAAATCAATCATATCTATGCAAACCGGAACTGCCGGAGAGAGCAGCACTCACTGACCTATACGGAAGCCGAACAACTGATTAACAGCGGAGTTTACCTACTCTACACAGACTGCATCACCCTTGCGGCACGCTCCAACATGGCTATCCGCCTGACAGATATCCACGACCTGACAACCGAACGGCTCTATATCTCCTCTCATGACACAGGAGACAGTGTCAAAGCAATACTTTCGCAGGACTCGGCCACCTTTGTACGCTTTACGTCATTAAACGTATTGCCCGGCTATCTGCTAATGGGGAAACTACTGGAAGTCATCAACAAATATCAAATAAACGTCGTTTCAATGGCCTCATCCAACGTATCTATCTCCATGATGCTGACAGCCAGCAGTGATACCCTGCGAATAGTCCAAAGGGAACTGCATAAGTATGCCGAAATGGTCATAGACGAAAATATGTCCGTGATACACATCATCGGCTCACTTCACTGGAAACGCACCCAGGTAGAAAGCCACATCATGGACACTATCAAGGACATTCCCGTATCTCTCATTTCTTATGGGGGAAGCGACCACTGCTTCACGTTATCTGTGCACACCACAGATAAAAACAAGCTTATCAACTCACTGTCCAGACAATTCTTCGGCAACCAGTGCGCAGCCTGACCCGAAAAAAAATACCGGGGAGCAGATTTATCCACTCCCCGGCATTTTTTCTTTTCACTTTTATACATACGTATTGACATTTTATTACCAACAAGCTAATAAAACTTCAATGACGTTCATTTACAAAATCCATACTATCCAAAACTGAAAGGAAAGGCGCTTTCATCGGATAAAGCAATCAATCCATTTTTTCGTTGAATACAAATTTTGTTCTCTCTTGCCAGCCAACCAGCAGCCAATGCTGTACTCTCTACGCTAAGGTTTAATCTTCTCGCCAATTCTGGTATTGAAATTTCACCAATTTCCTTTAGGGCACACCAGACCTTTCCGGCGTTCGTCCCTACTATTCTTTTATCCATGGCTATTATTTATTTAATAATTTGGTTACAATATAGCGATTTTAGTAATAGATTATAACCAAAAGAGCGTTTTTTATTTCAGGTTTTGACATTATTTAAAACATTAAAATCCATATCACCGCAAACGGTTAAAAATATGGTCATTTTATATACATTTATACCATACTTAAATACACGAAATATTAAAATAAATTATCAAACGAAGAAATAGAAAAGCATCGTCAACAAATAGATATTCTACAAATAAGCAATATCGGACAAGTCTGTTCCCTTTTTTACCAATACCTTTGCAAAGTGAAATACCAAAAGAAGTTATGCAACAGAAGAAAACAACGAAAGAAGAGTATCAAAAGTGCGTAAATGTCGTAGTGGAATATATCAATCAGCATTTAGGAGAAGAGATTGATTTAAAATCGCTGGCCAAGGTTTCTAATTTCTCTCCTTTTTACTTTCACCGGATAATGAAAGCATTTCTCGGTGAACCGATTGGTACGTTTATTGTCCGGACGCGGACAGAAGCTGCCGCACGCTTGCTCCGCTACTCGGATATTCCGATTGCTGATATTGCCTATCGCATCGGATATTCGTCCCCCTCTTCATTGTCGAAAGTATTCAGGCAGTTTTATGGGATTTCACCTTTAGAGTATCGAAACAATAAAAACTTTGTAATTATGAAACCAGCGATTATCAGACCGGAATTGGAACTGAAAAGTGAGATTAAAAATGTATCTGCAAGAAATGTGATTTATATCCGCCTGTCCGGCGACTACAAACTGAATGATTATGGCGGCACCTGGGGACGGTTGTGGCAGTTTGTCAAAGAACAAAACCTGCCAATAGGGGATTTCAGCCCGCTTTGCATCTATCACGACGACCCCAAAGTGACACCTGCCGAGAAGTTGCGTACAGATGTATGCATGGTAATGCCTGTTCAGGTAGCGCCTAAAGGCGACGTAGGATTCAAGACGCTTCCTGCCGGACGTTATGCCATTTTCCTTTATAAAGGGTCGTATGACAATCTGCAAGCAGTGTATGATACTATTTACGGAAAATATCTGCCTGAAATGGAATGTACGTTGCGCGACGAAGCCAGTGCCGAACGTTATCTGAACGACCCGTGCAAAACGGCTCCCGAAGAGTTGCTGACGGAGATTTATATTCCCGTGGAATAAAATGAAGTAAGAAGAATAAAATGCAGGTGTGCCGTTTCGTCTTGGCACACCTGCATTAACTTACTCATTCCATTCCCGACGAATGAGAATTACGACATACAGATAATCTTCCTCTCCTCGGAAACAGGAGTGATAATTTGAATGTATTGTAAAAATGGGACATTCTTTTATTTAAAGAAAACCATTTGCGCGATTGAAGGCATAGTTTCGTCCAACATGCTTTCGCCGGTGAAGTTCCAAGAAACCCGGTTATCATAAGAATCGAGCGCAAGCCAATTGAAAGAAGCGGCACTGAAATAACCAACTCCGCAGAAAAGCACCCAGGCCGTTTTTCTATCTGTCGGTTCGCCCACCTCACATCGTATGCGGAATATCCAGTGATCCCTCGCATACAGAGACGGATTCAGTTCGAGTCCCGTCTGCACCAGATTCCCCGAATAAATTTCTCTTGAAGACATTTCCTCTGATGAAATATCCAGTAAGGAAACGACCAGATTATCCGACAGAGTTGTGAAACCGGCACTTTTCAGTTCGATAGGTGAATCATCATTAATCCGGTCTACGAATATCTGGCTACTTGTACACATCACTACATAGTCCACCGTATGAGAAGAAATAGCTTGCGAAATTTTTTCATTCAGCCGGAACAGACTTTTTTCGTACCTCGATGCACTTAGGGAATTCACTGCGTTCAGTTCTTCAAGGTCGGAATTCGTGATGTAAGACAGAACGGTGCTTTTCTTGTTCGGATTAATGTAATACTTCTGACCCGGTTCGCTGATATCTACGAATTTATTCAGGACATGAACATCGGACTCGTAAGAATTACCCGCCTCGGCAGGAGTGTCAATAACAAAGCTGTCGCTACATCCACATAACAGGACGAGAAAAAGTAAAAAGCCTAGTTTAGTTAATTGCAGATTCTTCATAACATACAGGGTTTGGTTATCTTTTCCTATTTCATAAAATAGTTTAGTCTTATGGCAGCAAAGTTATGGGAAAGAAAATAAAAAAGTCTTGAACGAATTCAAGACTGCAGCTGATTTATATAGGATATAAATATTATTAACAATAATTCCCGCTATCGTGCCAATGGTGGCAGGATAGCAGGAAACTTTTTCTTTAGATAACGGAAAGCCCGTATTCGTAGGCATCGGACATTGCATTGTAATCTGCGTCCGAGTAAGCGCCTTTATCTCTGGCTTTCTGCATATCCTTCATAAAGGATTCTACGGAAGAGAGGAAACTCTGATAGTTTTTCAATTCTTCGTCATAACCAGTAACGGCAGGAAGTTTCTTTGCGGCTTCCAGTTCCTTTTTCAATTCTGCCATTTTCACGTCAATCCGCATACCGTCCATTACGTGTTTACGGGAGTAGAGGTTCATGATACTTTGTACGGTGCCCGACATTTTACGCATAGCCATTATCTGGTCTTTCAACGGCTCGTCGGCGAGAAGTTCCTTTTCCGCCTGTTCAGTCAGAGGGCTTAATATATCGAAAATCACTTGTTTGTATTCGGACATCGCTATGCTCAACTGATAGTTCTCTTCCAAAAGTTTAGTGGTTTCCGCCTTTTTGTTATCCTTCCGGTAAGACAGGAATTTATCAAAGTTAGCGTAGAACCGTGCTCTCGAAGTAAATAATCCCCTGTAATTCTGTATCAGATTCTGACGGACTTCATCATTGAAGTAGACACCCGGATTCATTAGTTCCGCAGTATCCCTGGCCGAGACTTCCGGTGGCGCAATCGGAGCTACTTCGGGCACTTTCCCTGTCTGCTCCATATATCCCAATACCGCATTTATATCTTTTGCATTAGCTACATGTCTCAAAACAATGAGTGATGTATGATAATAGTTTATCACTTTACTGGCGTCGTCCAACTCTTCAGGAGTAGCCGAGGACGCAACCTGCTTCTTGTTCCCTCCCGAACAAGAAGCCAGCAAGAAAGCACCAACAAGTGCCCCTAACAATAAGATTCTTTTCTTCATAATGTTCAGTTTATTAAGTCTTTCGTACTATAACAATAAAAATCGTTTTTTGTTATAACCAAACAATACATATCGGATAAGTTAAAAAAGAACAGGAAAGTCCCAGATATTATCGACAATGATTAAGGAATAAACAATCAAAAAGGTATAAAAACAAAAAATGGCTACTCATCGCGAGCAACCAATCTTTTGTTAACCTTAAATCTAATACTTATGAAAAAAACACAGTACAAAGGTACTAACTTCCACATAAATAGCAAATTTCAGCTCCCAAACAAGCAATAATATAACACGGTTTAATACTCGCCGAATCGCATTAACATTTCAGACTTTACACGTTAACATTTAACATATTCATTCACAATCCGGGAAACGAAAAGCCTGAAGAATAACCAACACTCGTCATTTTCAATGTTCGCTCAAATTTAAGGGCATAAAAAAAGGCTATCTATCCCAGACAGCCAATCTTTTGTTAACCTTAAATCTAATACTATGAAAAACACAGTACAAAGATACGGACTTTCGGCTTATCTCCAAATTTATCGGGCAAAACGGGGTATCTTATAACATGGTTTAATAGAATCGGAATCCGATTAACATATAAACAGAACAACGTTAACATTTAACAGTTTTCTTAAATATATAGGAGCGAAAAACTAAGAGAGATGCAAAAGTTTTCAAACTGGTTATCGAATCTTATTAAAGAGAGTTTAAGGTAAGTAACAAATCCTCCACCCGCTTGTTTAGGATAGAAGGTAACCATCAAATTCTCATTATATGAATAGATTCGAAAATAAGGCAGTCATCATCACCGGTGCTGCCGGCGGCATTGGCGAAGCAACCACACGCCGTATTGTTTCTGAAGGCGGTAAAGTAGTCATTGCCGACCACTCCAAAGAAAAAGCGGAGCAACTTGCTGCCGAACTCACTCAATCGGGGGCTGACGTACGTCCCATTTATTTCTCCGCTACCGAACTGCAAAGCTGCAAAGAGCTGATTGACTTTGCAATGAAAGAGTACGGACAAGTGGACATACTGATTAACAACGTAGGCGGAACCGACCCAAAACGTGACTTGGGTATCGAGGAACTGGATATTAACTACTTCGATGAAGTATTTCATCTGAACCTCTGCTGCACCATGTATCTCTCCCAACAAGTGATTCCTATCATGGTGGCGCACGGCGGCGGAAATATCGTAAACGTGGCATCTATCAGCGGAATGACTGCCGACGCCAACGGAACTTTATACGGAGCCAGCAAAGCAGGTGTCATCAACCTGACTAAATATATCGCCACCCAACTGGGCAAGAAGAACATCCGTTGCAACGCCGTAGCACCCGGACTGATACTGACTCCCGCCGCTCTGGATAATCTGAATGAGGACGTCCGCAACATCTTTTTGGGACAATGCGCCACGCCTTATTTGGGTGAACCGGAAGATGTGGCAGCTACCATTGCCTTTCTCGCCTCGAATGACGCCCGGTATATCACCGGACAAACAATCGTCGTAGACGGCGGACTGACCACTCATAATCCAACCGTGGAATTATCATAAAACAATATCGAACGGTACATCGCACGCCTCAAGTAGTTAAGTACAAACGGACAGCCTGCCCCGTCTATGCAGCAGAGATGATTTTAACTTTCGGTGATAAGGTATTTGCAGCTAAGTCAATCGGATATAGCAGCCCGGAGGGAAGCTACGGAAATATAACAGAGGACACTTCTTTGCCCACAACTGCACTACATATCATTAAAAACATAATGATATATATCCAATAACAGGATTACATATATCATCAAAATTAAACTTTCTGTGCCACACTTCTACCACCCCGTTGGCACAGTCGTGCCATGCCTATGTCACAGTTGTGACAGCACGTTGGCACTGTTGTGACAATGGGGTGGCACAAGCATAGCGTTTGACGGTATCCGAACAGCATATATTAATCTACATTATACTCATTATGAAAAAGCCAACATTCATCTTTATTCTGTTATCCTTCGTCACAATGTATACCAACAGACAGATAACAAATATCATTAAAAGAAAGAAATATCGACAATCAAACAATAGTTTCGTTCAACAAATACTAACTTTACAACGTTTTTAATATAAAGAACGGACGGCATGATTGTTAGAACGCTACTGGATACAGATCTCTATAAGTTTACCACATCGTACGCTTATATCAAACTATTTCCCTATGCAATGGGGAAATTCAGCTTCCATGATAGAAATGAGACTGAATATACTGAAGAATTTCTGGAAAGACTTAAAAATGAAATTGATAAGCTAAGCCGATTGAGACTTACAGAAGAAGAACTGGAATACATGACACGAAATTGCCGGTTCCTTCCGAGAGTTTATTGGGAATGGCTATCATCTTTCCGCTTTCATCCGGATAAAATCAAGATACATTTGGACGAAGCACATCATCTTCACATCGAAGTCAGTGATTTCCTCTATAAAGCTACCCTGTATGAAGTACCTTTACTTGCCATTGTATCCGAAATAAAGAACCAGTTCTTCGGCAATGTAGCCGATATGGACGAAATCTTATGCAAATTATCGGAGAAAGTGGAACTGTCCAATCAACATCGGTTACGTTTCTCGGAGTTCGGTACGCGGCGGAGATTTTCTGTCCATGTACAGGAAACGGTTATCAGAAAATTAAAAGAAACGGCGCAGTATTGCACAGGCACTTCCAACTGCTATTTTGCAATGAAGTACGACATGAAAATGATGGGTACTCACCCGCATGAGTGGTTCATGTTTCATGGAGCGCAATTCGGATATAAACACGCCAACTACATGGCGCTCGAAAACTGGGTGAATGTTTATGACGGTGATTTGGGCATTGCCTTATCCGATACTTATACTTCCGGTATCTTCCTCAGCAATCTCAGCCGCAAACAGGCGAAACTGTTTGACGGTGTCCGCTGCGATTCCGGCAACGAATTCAGGTTTATAGACAGTCTGATATCCCGTTACAAAGAACTGGGAATTGACGCGACTACCAAGACTATCGTTTTCAGCAATGCCCTCGATTTCACAAAAGCACTGGAGATTCAGGAATATTGCAGGAACAAAATCCGCTGTTCCTTCGGCATCGGGACAAATCTCACCAATGACACCGGATTCGAACCTTCAAACATCGTTATGAAACTGACACAATGCAAGATGAACGTCAATCAGGAATGGCGGGAATGTATCAAGCTATCCGACGACGAAGGTAAACATACCGGTAGTCCGGAAGAAGTACAGGCATGTCTGTATGAATTGAGACTGAATTAGCTTATTTCCCTGCTATCGCTTTATCAAAACGGCTATCCATACAAGCACTGATATCCGTTGTGACAAACTTTCCTTCATAAAACAAGCTGAATATCGTAGCCGGAGTAGGTGCAGCCTGTACCTGCTCCCTTGTCTCCAGTTTTATAATCGTCAAAGGAAGATTTCTTTTGGCGGCGGTTTCCTTCAAAGAACTCATCACATGAAATTCTGCAAACGGACAACGGTTGGAGAAATAAACAGTGATACCCTTTTTATCAGGGCACTCTCCTGTTCGTGCAGATTCATTAAACGTCGGATTCGGAGCATCAACATTCAATTTCTTCACTAACAGACTAAATCCAGTCGGAAGCTGTTCGCAAGCAACAAATCCTTGTCTCAACAGCCATTTGGTATCACTCATAAAATGAAACTTCTTTGTTCCTACCACAGTCACCAAACCGTCCTTGCCTTGCTGCAAGGCATCATCTATCGCAGTTTGGAGCAGAGCTTTCGCATACCCTTTTCCTTTATATTGCCCGGCTACCCAAAAGCAGTTTATCAACAGATAATTATCAGCCTTCACAGGAACCCATCCGTTTTCGGCCGGACCATATTCGATAAATACTTTCGCACGCTCATTCAAACGGCGAAAAACATACCCGTTTTCAAATTGCCTCTTCAGCCATTCCTTTTTCAGGTTATAACTTTCCTGACATTTCTTATCCGAGAAAGCGCAGCAGATATGTTCTTTTTCTATATTGTCTTTGGTAAGCGTGA
>OGOM01001432.1_pt1 | contig 17647 bp, 13 predicted proteins | sample 1552681 | NCBI WGS metagenome assembly OGOM01 (sample SAMEA2580188, study PRJEB22360) | human gut metagenome | biome: human gut; feature: human-associated habitat; material: faeces | place: Denmark | collected 2008/2010 | reverse complement strand
ACCGGTGTTCGGCTCGATGGTGGCGAACGGGTAATTGGCGGCCAGACCGCCCTTGTTGGTCATCGCCGTGAACAGCGTGGACTTGCCGACATTCGGCAGCCCCACGATACCGATTGAGAGAGCCATGAAAATCCTTCGATCTAACTAATGTTTCAGTAGTTGACTATCCTACCGCAAAACAACGAAGAGCGCCCACAAGGACGCCCTTCGCCATGGAAATCTCGTTGACCAGCGCGGTTTACATGGAAAAGAAGCCGAACTGAGCCGCCACGTAGGCGACCAGAATGATAATCACCAACACCGGGGCGATGTACTTGATCATGATCGTCCAAGCCGGCGCGGCCTTGAACGGGGCGGAGACACGCACCTCGTCGATGATGGTCTTGGGCTTCACGATCCAGCCGACGAACACGCAGGTAAGCAGCGCCACGATGGGCATGAGCACCGAGTTGGAGATGAAGTCGGCGAAATCGAGGATCGAGGAACCGGCCCCGAGGGGCTCGATGAACGACAGCCCGTTGTAGCCCGCATTGATGATAGCTCCGGCGATGACCACGAACGCGATGACGATGCCGAGGGCCTTGGCGCGCGTGCACTGAAGGCCGTCGTGCACAATGGAGACGAGCGTCTCCACCAGCGAGATGGCGCTCGTCAGCGCGGCGAACAGCACTAGCAGCTGAACTTTGTCGAGCGCGGTGTTGGCCGGACCGGAAGCGTTGTCGCCGTTGAGCCAGCCGGCAATCACGGCGGTGCCGTCTTCAAGCCGGGCGAGCGTGTCCGGCGTGATGCGCCGGTGCGTATAGCCGCGCCGGCTCGCCACGGACAGGTAGCGCATGTAGGCCACGGCATCCGCCTTGGTAAGCGTGTTCAGGTTGGCGGGCAGCTCGATGGTGTGTGCATCCAGCACCAGAATCGCGGATTCGTCGGTATCGGCGATGCCGTAGGGTGCGGGCGCGGGCAGTTTGATATTGTGCAGACCCAGCAGCATGGCGAAATGATGCTGGACGGCGTCACGCACGGAACGGTCACGTCGGATGGACACACTGGTGAAACGCACCCAGTCCCACAACTGCTTCAGATAGCCGACGGTATGGGTCTGCGCGTCGATGACGGAAACGATGAAACGACGGTTGTCCGTGGTATCCAGATCGTAGATGCGCGAGCCTTCGGCCAGATCGTCGTCCAGCGTGACGGCCAGTGAACCGTGGCCGACGCCGGGCTCCTGATGCCGAATCAGCGAGGCGGTGTCCAGTCCGATGCCTTTCAGGGCGGCGACCAGATCTTGGCCCCACACGCCCTTGTTCTGCGTGCCGACCACGAATCGGATAAGCATGCCCACCGTGCGACCGGCGGCCATCGAAACCAGCATGCCGGTAACCGAATGCCACGAAAGCACCACCATCACCGCGGCGATGGCATACAGGATATTCCAACTCCATTTGACCGTGGAGCGGGTACGGCGTGGCCCGGCGGCGGTCAGGAAGGACGCCATGCCGGCGTAGATGTCGGGCAACAGCCCGGAGCCGTATGAGGTGGCGGCTGAGACCAGTGCCATTGGCAGGGTGAAATCGTTCAGACTGCTGATTGCCGTCGATATGACCCACACAATGCCGTATCCGGCAAACATGGCCAGCGCGGACACCGCGGCCTGCAGCCATTCCCGGGCCAGTAGCAATTGAGCGAGCACGATGATCACGATGACGATGGTGGCCAGCTGCGTCAGCACGGTGGAGGGGAAGTCAGCCAACCAGTTGATGACCTGGGCTGCGGTGTGTGCGTCGGATTCGACGCCGCGCGTCATGCCGCCCAGATACACGGCGAACACCATGACCACGGCGGCCATCAATAGCGACAGACCGGCTCGGGTCAGGTCGCCGAAGTCGCGCGTGCGGCGCGGAGCGATGTCGTCGATGTACGGTCCGGAATCGTTGCTGTCGTCGGTTGCCGGGCTGTCCGGTCCGCTGACAGCAAAACTGGCCGACCGGCCGTCACCAGAGGCGATCGGCCGGTCGGTAGTGGAGGAGGTCGCCTTGTTCGGGCGATCTTCCGTAGTGGACTGATCCTGTTCAGTAGTCATGAAATGGTCACCTGACGCCTGTCCTTGTTCGGTTCAGTTTGCGGTTCGGTTTGTGACTCAGCGCAGTAGTGTGGTGGATGCGAAGGATTCGAGGGACTCGAGGGACTCGAGAGACTCGAGAGACTCGCATCGCGCCTATCTCAGCGGCCGAAAGCGACGAGCTGGCTGGCCACACCGGTGTAGGTGGCGGGGGTCAGAGCCTTCAAGCGAGCGGCGGTTTCCGGGTCGAAGGACTGCTGGTCGATGAACTGCTCGACCTGTTCCTTGTTGATGGTGTGGCCGCGCATAAGCTCCTTGACCTTCTCGTACGGCTTATCCATGCCCGGCAGGCCCTTGAGCTCGCAGGCGCGCATGGCGGTCTGGATCGGCTCGCCAAGCACCTCCCAGTTCTCATCCAGCTCACGCTCGATGACGTGGGTGTTCGGGTGGATGGACTCAAGGCCACCCATGAGGTTGGTCAGGGCGAGCAAGGAGTAGCCGAGCGCGGAACCGATGTTGCGCTGGGTGGTCGAATCGGTCAGATCGCGCTGCCAACGGGATTCCACCAGCGTGGCGGAGAGGGTGTCGAGCAGCGAGCAGCTGATCTCGAAGTTGGCTTCGGCGTTCTCGAAACGAATCGGGTTGACCTTGTGCGGCATGGTGGAGGAACCAGTGGCACCCTTGACCGGCACCTGGGCGAACACGCCGCGGGAGATGTACATCCACACGTCCACGCACAGGTTGTGCATGATGCGGTTGGCGTGGGAGACGGTGGAGTACAGCTCGGCCTGCCAGTCGTGGCTTTCGATCTGCGTGGTCAGCGGGTTCCAGGTCAGGCCCATGCGGTTCGTGACGAACTCGCGGGAGACAGCGATCCAGTCGACATCCGGGCATGCGGCCAAGTGGGCACCGAACGTGCCGGTCGCGCCGTTGATCTTGCCCAGGTACTCCTGGTTTTCGATGTGCTTGAGCTGACGGTTCAGACGGTAGACGTAGACGGCGAGCTCCTTGCCGAGTGTGGTCGGCGTGGCCGGCTGGCCGTGGGTGAGAGAGAGCAGCGGCATATCCTTGAATTCCTCGGCCTTGCCGGCGAGGTGGTCGATGATGCGCTTGAACTCCGGGGTCCACACGTTTTCCATCGCGTTCTTGACGCAACGGGCGATGGAGAGGTTGTTGATGTCTTCGGACGTGCAGGCGAAGTGCACGAGGGTCTTCAGCTCGTCGTTGATGTTGGTCAGCTCGGCCGGAGCCTTGTCGATCTGATCATCGATGTAGTACTCCACGGCCTTCACATCGTGGTGGGTGATGGCCTCATGAGCGGCGTGCTGCTTGATGCCTTCGGCGCCGAAGTCCTCGGGAATGGCGCGCAGGAAGGCCTGCTCTTCGGCAGTGAACGGCTTGACGCCGTCAACGATCGGCTGGTTGCCGTTGCCCTCAAAGCCGTTGGCCAGAAGAATCATCCATTCGACTTCGACACGCATGCGTTCGCGGTTCAGGGCAGGTTCGCTCATGTATTCGACGAGCGGGGCGGTGGCCTTGTGATAACGGCCGTCGAGTGGGGTCAATGCGATTGCGGGGGAAATATCGGTAAGCTTCATAACCTCCAAGGGTACTTCCAGCCGTGAACCGAGCGGCTATACTGTGGTGCGGCGTTCCCGCCCGAGCCGCACAGGTCAAGGAACGCCCGTGGTTCGATTACTGTGTGCGGCCTTTAAGGCTAGGAGATCACCATGCCTGCAACCACCATTCATACTCCTCCGAAACGTCCGATTGCCGTATCGTCACTGAAATGGCAGCCGTTGGATATCGCGGTCGGTGCCACGCTGGGTGCGGCCTGCGGCGTGATCTTCTGGGGATTCAACTTCGCGTACATGCCGATCTCTTCGGTATTCGGCGCGATTCTGCCCGGTTTCGCCAGCATCGTGCACGCCGTCTGGTACTTCTCCGGTACGCTGGCGGTGCTGATTCTGCGCAAACCCGGAGCGGCGCTGTACGTGAACCTTATCGGCACGCTGGTCGAAACGGTGATTGGTAGCCAGTTCGATTTGGGCTTCGTGATTATCTCGGCGCTGTTGCAAGGTGTTTTCGCTGAGATTCCGTTCGCCTTGACCCGTTACCGTATGTTCAATCTGCCGATTTCCATTGCATCCGGTGCGTTGGTCGCCTTGGAATACGGCACATATCTGATGCTGTTTCGTTACGTGGGTGTGTCATTCGTCAGCCCGCGTGGCATTGTGCACATGATTTCCGAGGTCACCGGCGGCGTGCTTATCAGCGGCGTGATGGCCTGGTATCTGATGCTGGCCATCGCCAAAACCGGTGTGCTCGACCGCCTCGCATCCGGCCGCGCACTCATCGAGCGACGCGCCTGACACTCTTTGCGCGCCACTCTCCCGGGAATGTTGCGCTGATAGAGGGGGGTTTCGGGCATGCTGGCGCAACAATCCCGGGAAAGTGGCGCTAGCCGCGTCTCTGCGGTGATTGCATTGTGGGGTAGCCGATTGATGCTAAGCATTGACAAGTTGATGTGCCCGTTGCCGTGAGACCCCGAGTATATCGCCTATTTGCTGTAGGGCGAGACCCATGCCATGTAGTTCTTGTGCCGCGGCGCGAGTTTCCCGCGCTGCGTTCGATCTGCATTCCGCTTCTTCCTTGCGCAGTCGCCGAGCTTCATCAAGATGCTCCTGCACGGATTGCGGCAGCTTTGTCTCTACGGTGAGTGCGAAATCAGCATCTTGTGTCATGACGGTGATAAGGTCGCGTGCCATACTTTCAATCTCTGCTGTTGTTCTTGCCTGCGTGAAACCGATACCGGGAATCTCAAGAATCCAGTATTTTTCGCCAGGGCGAACGATGACCTGATATGTTTTCACTGCTGATACCAGCCTTTCCCGAGTTTGGCTTCTGCTTCTTTGCAAATAATGTCCGCGAGGTTGTTGTCGATTTCGTTATGTCGTGGGATGGGGAATCATAAGTCCGTCGAGTTGGAATATCTCATGACTCCCTCCTTGCCTGATACTTTCAAACGTGACATTCTTGCGTTCTGCCGCTTGCTTCATCAGTTTGATGAGCCATCTCCTACTCGTCATTATATTGTTAACTCCTTTCTTGACAACTCTGTCAAGTGTGGTATTTACTTTTAACCGCCGAACGTGCTGAACTCGGTGGTTCGCTCGCTAGGGGCAATGGTCGCGGACTGGGTCATGCGGCCTTGGTAGTAGCGGGTTTCCTTGAGCTCTCCGTTGATAACTTCCTGGAAATGGGCTTCGTGGCGTTGCACGGCGGGGGAGCCGAGGTCGGTGGCGTTCTGATAGGCGGCCTGATGGTATTTGATCCAGTGCGACAACTCCCTGCCGTTGGTCGAACCAGCCACGGGTGCGGCGTCATATGGGGTCAGACCGGTGATGGGCGTTGCGCCGGGAGTGCATGAGCCGTCCGAATGCACTGTGGATGGTGTTGCCGCGGGCGCGGGCGATACATGCCCTTGTACGGTGAGCCAGTTATCGGTGACCGGGTTGGCGGCACCATCCAGTGCGGCGACCAGTTCATCATCGATTTCCACGCTGGTGACCCACGTGCGTTGCGGAATCGGATGATTGGCCACCGGCGATCCGGCTGTCACCACATGCTCGATGGTATATTCCTCCGCCCAATCCGAGGCAAGCGTGGCGGCAACGATACCACCCTGGGAATGGCCGATCAGCGCCACGGGCTCATCCTTGCCGATGCCTGCCTGACGCATCGCCTCGGCAACCATGCGAGCGCTGTCCGCTTTCCTGCGGCGCTCCTGATCGGCGCTCATCAGTTCCACGTTCTGCGCCCAGCCAAATGGTGAGTCAGGCTGTCCATCGGTACCCGGGATGGTGACCAGCCAGGAGTTGGTTCCATCAGATCGTTCATAGCGTTGAATGGCGATGGTCCCATATTCGAGTCCGCTGTTCAGCTCGATTTTGCCGAGCCGCTCTTCGGCGGGCCTGCGCAGATTCTCCATTGCCTCGGCCACCGATCCGCTTGCGCGGACAACGTCGGCATTCGCCTGCACCTCGCGCACGTTCAGATGATTGCCTTGGACGACGTCTTTCGCCGGGCCGGAGAAATTGGCGATTTTCCCCGCAGCCTTGTTGACCTCATCGGTGTGCGCAATGCTCTTGCCGATAGGTACGCCGCCAATGATTCCGCCCGCGCCGCTAAGCACTCCTTCCTGGAACGGATAGGTGAACGTGGACATCCATGCCGGGTTCGGTTTGCCGTCAATAGTCCAGCCGGCCAGAAAGCCGCCCGCCGCCACAGCGGCAACACCCGCCGCGGCATATCCCGGTTTGGCCTGTGTGCCGGCCTGCAATAATTCGGTAAACATGCGCCGAGCCGTCATCTCCGCCTGAGAATACAGAGAGTGTGCGCGAATCAGCAGATCGGCCTCGCCACGCAGATCATCGCTCAACCGCTGACATGCCGTTGCATGGTCATAACACCGATTGCCCAGCGCGGCATATGGTGCAGTGACATGGCCGGGAACAACGGCGCTCGGATCGCCCGACTGCAAGGTGACGCACATCGGCGCACTATGCCGATGTGACTGCAACTGTAATGCGGCCGATTCCCAAGCCGTGGCTATGGCCGCAAATCCTGCCGCCTCGTCATCGAGAGCCTTGGCTATGGCGGCATATTCTTCAAGAGTGGCTGGCGCATATCCCACTCCGCCGTAAACGGACGATTCCACTTGCCAGTAATCGTGCTCGCTCATGACGACCCCCAAGCCAATCGGTGGGTGGTCTCCATGTCTTGCGCGAGACTGGCCGAATACTGTGCGGTGCGACTGAGCCGCGATCGGAATAGATCGGCGGCTTTACCGGTCCACACGATGTTGCTGGAGCGGTTCACGGCCACCGCCGTCTGGTCCGATTGCGCCAGTGTGGCCGCACGCTGGACGGACACGAGGTCGCGACTACGCTGTACCGCCGCATGGCAAGGGCAAGTGCCGTAATCGAACGGCGTCACCGTATTGCCGGCAAAGCCGCCGGTGGGATCGATGGGTGCTGGGTTGCTGGTGTAGGTATTCATATATCCAGCTAAAAGGACAAGACTCATGCTTGTCCAGCCGGAACGACCAATGTGGTTCTAGCTTGCCGATTTTGGGTGAAGTTATCCCCAAGTGTTGTGCATAGTCGTAACGATTATCCACAAATAGCCTGTTCGGACATACCTTGGATCAGCCATGGCCTATCGAAAATTGGATAAATGCCAAAGCCGACAGCCGAAACCGGGAAACAGCCGCGATAAAGCCATGACCCGTGAGGGTGTGAGAAAAAAGAACAACTGTGAACGACTGCTTACCACGGCTTGGTAGCCCCGGTACCCTTGTTCTGCGTCGCTTTCTGCTCGGATTGGGTGGTGTTCGACTGGGTATCGGTGGATTGCTGATTGGCCTTCATCAGCTCCTCGACCTGCTTCTTCTGTTCGTCGGTCAACGCGCCGCCCTTTTTGGCATTGGATGAAGAATTCTCGGATTGCTGTGCCGACTGGGCTTGCCCGGAATCGGAACCGCTGTTCTGCGCCTCGGCCTGTTTCAGGGTGATCTTCGTCAGCTCGGAAGAAATCGAAGCATTGGTGTCGATGGCGTCCTTGACTTGCGGCAACAGAAGCGTGCGCATTCGCCCGGCCTCGGCGAATTGCGCACCGGTCTGCTGCTGTTGCGCCTTGAGCGTGGTGATATCCGTGGACTCGTCCTGAGCCGCTTTGATATTGGCGTTCAATGATGCGGTGGCCTGATTGAACGTAATCGAAGCGGACAGGTTTACTGCCGCCACGCCGGCAACCAGCAACAGCAATACGGCGCCACAAGCCAGGACGATACGTGCCCAAAGCGGACACTTCGCCCGCATCCGAGTATTCGCCGAGCCATCGTTCTCGTGGATTTCGTTACTGTTTCTCACAGCAGTCTCCTTGAGGTTGCGATCCATGCACCGACTTCCATGGCAAGCAATATCGCCAACGCAATGGCCAGCGGCCATACCACCGGCGTGGTGCGTGTGCGCTCCTTGACCGTGGTGGTCATGCGCCACTGCTTCGATGACTTGGCCGAAACCGAATCCGCCAAAGTCTGTGAAGCGTTCACGGCCACATACGTGCCGCTGATCTCGTCGGCAATGTCTTTAAGGTTCTTCTCATCCATCTTGGAGATGCCGGGTTCGCCGGTATCCGGGTCGACCACCCAGTGGTCCGTGGTGTTGGAATCGCCGGCACTGACGCCATCGGCGATGACGGGAATCTTGCCGCCCTCGGTCGAGCCGACGCCCACGGTAAACCCATCATTGAGATACTGGCGCAGTGACGAGAACGTACGACGCGTCACATTCGAGGTCTGTTCGCCGTCAGTGATGAGGTACAGCACAATCGCATCATCCGGGTGCGCTTCACGAATCGACTTCGCGGTCAGCAGCAATTGATCGATCGGAGCATCCAGACTGGAGCCCGCCGACACGGATGTGGCTTCCACCGCCAACGTGTTGGCCCAATTATCGATGGCCGGCGCATCCGGGGTCAGCGGCACATCAAGCGTTCCCGAAGCACCGAACCGTAACGCCGCGAAACTGGCGTCCGGATAAGCGGCGGTCACATCATGCACGGCCTGACGTGCGGCATCGATGCGGGTAATGGTCTTCTCGGACCCGTATGTGGCATCGGCCACCGCCATCGACCCGGTGGTATCCACCGCCACGATGACGTCGGTGGCATTGATGGCCTGTGAGGTGGTAGACGATACCACGCTGGGAGTCAGTACCATCACCGCGACGATGAGCAGCATTAGCGTACGTCGTATGCAAGCCCACGCGGTCTCGTCACTGGAAGCACGGCGACGAACAAACAATACGATTTCGAGAATGGCCAGTACGGCGAGCCCGGCCGCCAGCAGTCCGCCGGCGACCCAGCCCAAGGCGGGGGAGAAGGTGAATCCGTTCATCGCCTCAACCTCCATGCACATACGATCCAGATAATGAGTATCACGGCCAGAGCAAGCGTCCACAGACCGGGAGCGTCCACCATTGAGGATTTCGCCTTGTTCTCCACATCCGTATCTCTACGTGACTGAATATCCCGTACCAGCTCATCTATCGACGTGCCATTCGATTGGGTGAGGAAGATGCCTCCATGCGACTCGATCGCGGACTTCATATCCGTTGTGGTTTGGTCCGATTCACTGGCTTTCGGCCCGGAATACAGGCCGTCCACGGTGATTTTGGTCTGCTGGGTCAAGTCCAACGCTTCGGTCAGCGAATAGGTGGGCTTGCCCGACACGACGTTGTCGGTGGCCAGCACGATGGATGCCGCACGCTGACGGTCGGCATTCGCATGATTGGCTTCGCCATAAGCGAAACCGGGGAGCATCGCCGCGCAAGACACCACGCCGTCGCCAATCAAGGAGGTGGCGTCCTTGCGGTTCTGCGTGCCTTCGAGCCAATTGGCGATGTCCTGATATTCGGCATCGGACATCTTATCGATGTCATCCTGCGACTCGACGCCTTTCAGCGCCTTGCTGGCGGAGGTCAACTGTTTGGTGACCAGTTCGTAGTCGTCGGTCAGCGGGAACACCGTGCGTGAGGTCGAGTTGAAGATACTCAAACCGATACGTTCCCCCTCGAAATGCTTGACCAGTTCCAAATAGGTATCGATGACCTCGCGATCATAGGGGAGCGTGGACCCCGACACATCCAGACACAGGACGATATCTCGGCTGGAAGCGCGTTCGTCACCGGCGTCCACTTGGCTGGGGCGAGCCACCAGCACAATGGCCAGCGCCAGCGCAAGCACCAGCACGCTGATGGCGAGACGGCCCAAAGCGCGCCATTGACGGAACAGGCGGGAAGCGTGCTCGGTATTGAGATCGTCGTCCATCGAGAATACAGGGGTGTCGTCGGCGGCGTTACGGCGGGCGAACACGACAATCAGCACGATAATCGCCAGCGTCGCCAAGACGCCGGCCAGAGCGGCCCAAGGCCAATGCCATGCCAGCATCATGAACGCCACCTTTCCACCAGATTCGCCACCCACTCGGCGGCCTGCTGCACGCTGGTCGTCTGGGCGATTCGGTTGCGGGCATCATCGGCAAATTCCGGTGGATACAACGCGCCAATGGTCTGCTTCAATGCGTCCAATCCTTGGCGATTCGCGGGCGTGCGATTCAGGTACGCCAAATCGGTCAGCGTACTGGAACTAAGCTCCTTGCCTGATGCGGCACCGGCGAAATCACGGGCGATGACGGCCAATTCGACGAAAGCCTCATGCCGGGGCAGTGCTCCGGATTCATGACGGGCCACCACATCGTCGATGCGGGAACGCCACTCGGCCTTGGAGCTGGCATTGCTATGAGCGCCACGCGCACGGTCGCTGTTCCGAGGTTTGCGTGCGGGGCGAGACAGCATGATGATCAACGCGATCAGACCTACCGCCAGCAACAGGCATGCGACGATGGCCACCACCAGGGGAGTGGTCAAGGCCAACGACTCCACGGGCCTGAGATCGCCGGGATCAGTGGCGAGCGGGATGATGGGGAACATGCTGTGCATCATAGATCACCAGCCAAAGTCAGTCCGACCAGTTCGGGTGCAGTACCCAGTCTATTGCGTGTGGTGCGGGCCAATGCCCGGGACACCAGGGCGACGAAACGATCGAACATGGATTCGCTGGATGCGGCTCGAATGATATGGGAACCGGCACGGGTGAGCTCCTGTTCCAAAGCCGCGGCCATATACGCGCGATGAGTATCGACCTCGGCCGCTGCCTTGGCGTTGCGCAGGAATGCCGGCACACGCCGTGCACTCAAGCCGTCGGTGGGAGCGTGGCGGGATGAGACGGCCTTGAACGGATTCATCGTCGCCACATCGATCAGCACCATCGGATGGGTGCGGGTAATACGACGGATCGTGGTGATATGCCGCTCCTCCATCGCATGCTCATCGGTGGCCAATACGATCAATGCCTCGCGATCCTTGATACGGCGCGCATATTCCAGCAGCGCGTCGATATTACGGTGATGATTCCAATCACGGTCAAGCGCCTTGTCCAGCGTGCGTTCGAACTGCGCGAACCCACCGTTGAACGGCACGCGGGTGATACTGGACTCATCGCCGAACACCAGCGAAATATCGTCCGACCGGCGCAACGACAGTGCGGCGAACATACGCAGCGCATTGGCGGCAACCTGCCATGCGCGTTCTCCGGAAGGGCATACGCCAGTCATCTCCAGGCCCACGTCCATCAGCAACCAGACCCGTGACGTCGACAGGCGCTCGCGCTCGACCACCATGGGGCGGCCTTGGCGGGCGCTGGTCTTCCAATCGATAAGACGGGATTCGTCGCCTGGCTCATAGGCATGCACATCCATAGCATCGCCGCTGCCGCCACGACGCCCGGATGCGTGTTCGCCCTCCAGCACGCCCAAAGCCTTCCTTACGGTAGGCAGGCTCAGCTGAGTGCCAAGGGCCTCGATTTTCTTGCGAACGGAATCGGAACTCACGGAACAGGAACCGTTTCGACGATCTTGTCGACGATCTGATCGCTGACCACGCCATCGGCCAGTGCCTCGAACGTCAGCATAATACGGTGGCGCAGCACCTCATGAGCGAACGCCTTGAGGTCCTCGGGTACCACATAGTCGCGCCCGGACAGCAACGCCTTCGCCTGGCCGATACGGGTCAAGGCGATGGTGGCGCGCGGCGAGGCGCCCAAACGCACCAAGGACGACAGTCCCTTGATGGGGCGGGAGCCGGCACCTCGTGACGTGGCGGTGATATCGACCGCATAACGCATGATCGCGTCGGAAACATGCACGCGGCGTGCCGCCTTGCGCAAAAAATCAACGTCGGACACGGAAATGCGTTCGCCGGTGATGGTGTCGGGACCGATCATGTCGGAGCCGCGGCGGGTGAGCATGGCCAGCATCCGAGCCTCTTCGTCGGGCGAAGGATAGGTCATGACGGCCTTCATCATGAAACGATCCATCTGGGCTTCGGGCAGGTTGAACGTGCCCTCCTCCTCGATCGGATTCTCGGTGGCGATCACCATGAACGGCTTGGGCAAGGCGATACGCTGCCCGCCGATGGTCGTGGCACCCTCGGCCATGGCCTCAAGCATGGCGGACTGGGTTTTGGCATTCGAACGGTTGATCTCGTCCAGCAGTACGAAATTGGCGTGAATCGGACCGATCTGCGTGGTGAACTTCTGCGACGCAAAATCGAAGACCTGCGTGCCCACCAGATCAGATGGCATGAGATCAGGAGTGCACTGCACGCGCTTGAACGAGCCGGATACGCAGGTGGCGAGCGTCTGGGCGGCCGTGGTCTTGGCCAAGCCCGGCACGGATTCGATAAGAATATGCCCGCCGGCCACCAAGGTCACGATAAGCGATTCGCGTAGATTATCCTGACCCACCAGTGTCTGGGCGAACCTCGCCCGAATGGCGTCGGCCAGGATACGTGCGCGTTTGGCGTCATCGGCACCCAGCGGAGCCGACACGCCGGGCGCGGGAACGGTGACCGGTCGTGCGGCGGTGGTCGGCGAAGGTATGTTCGGTTGCGTGGGGAACAAAGTCATGCCCCCCACTGTAACTACTCACAATGACTGTTGGCCTGCCTAAAGAGTCCAATCCACCGGGTCGGCACCCATGGTGACTAGGGCTTGATTGGCTCTGGAGAATGGTTTGGAGCCGAAGAATCCGCGGGAAGCGGACAGCGGACTCGGATGAGGCGATTTGATAATGAAGGCATTGGTCAGCAATGGCTCGAGGCTTTGCGCATTACGCCCCCAGAGAATCGCCACCAACGGCTTGGGCTTGCCGTCGGCGTCCGTGCGCGCGTTCAACGCACGAATCGCGGCCTCGGTGACTTCCTCCCAGCCTTTGCCCTGATGTGAATTCGGCCGCCCGACGCCGACAGTCAGACATCTGTTGAGCAACATCACCCCACGTTCCGTCCACGGTGTCAGATCGCCGTTGGTGGGCATGGGCACCCCAAGGTCGTCAACCAATTCCTTATAAATATTGATCAGGCTTTTCGGCAGCGGGTGAACATTTGGCGCCACGCAGAAGCTCAAACCCACCGGGTGACCCGGGGTCGGGTAGGGGTCCTGGCCGACAATCAGCACCTTGATGGAATCGAACGGGATGGTGAACGCGCGCAGAATATTGTGGCTTGCCGGCAGCCACGGGCGCCCGGCGGCGTTTTCCGCACGAAGAAAATCGCCCATATGGTGGATGGTGGGCTCCACGTCGGCCAAGGCATGGGCCCACCCTGGCTCTACCAGTTCGCTCAATGGTTTGATCATGACTCACCACTGTAGTCAAACGTGCATATCCGGTGCATGGGGCGTGGTGTGGTGGACTGATGAGTTGTTTGCCGATTACACTCATGGGTAGTTTTGATAGGAAGAAAGGGCGATTATGGCACGCGACACGATGACCTACGAATCCTATGAACCGGATTCCTTCGACAATCCTCCGAAGGGACCGGTGGGAGTTCACCGTGGCGCTCGTTCGGTAATGGCCCGCCTCTGCCCGTTCATCGTCGTTATTCTGGTGGCCGCGCTGTGCGGTGTCGGGGCCTGGGCATGGATTTCCGGAGAATACAAGAATGTAGTGGGAGGATCGTCCCAGACGGCGACCACGTCCAAGTCCGATTCGTCCAGCAAGGCTGAGACCAAGAACAGCACCAAGGATGATTCCTCGTCCACTTCGACCGATTCGTCCAAGGACTCGACTTCGGATTCGGCAAAGTCCGATACCGACAGTGACACGACATCCTCGAATGAGAATCAAAACTCCGATCAGCAGTCTCAGCAGTCCGAAGCCATCGCGACTGTGAATAAGGCCACGCAGGTGCGTGTGGTCAACGCCACAGGAATCCAAGGATATGCGGGTCAGCAGGCCGATGTGCTGCAGACCGCCGGTTACACCAGTGTCGAGGCGACCAATCCGAGCGGCACATTGCCGGCTTCTTCCGTGGTGTGGTATCAGAATGAGACCGATAAGGCCACCGCTGAGGATGTGGCGACCACGCTTGGCATTTCGGCTGTGGAGCAGGTGCAAGGACTCGCCGTTCCCATTACGGTGGTGTTGCTCAACTAGCGTTGTTGATGCGCCCCTGATATCGGCGAGAAATACATCGAAAACTGTGAGCGTTCTCACGCCTATGGAATAATTCGTACCGAAAATGTGCCACTGCGGTTGAGATTGTTCCCTCGTCACTGTACAATCGTCATCTAGTCGCGAGGTAGGGGGAGCGCGATGCGGTTCTTTCTACGTTCCCTATAGGTTTTGTGTCGCGACGCCCAAGGGAACAAAGGAAAGACCAGATATGGCACAAGGTACCGTGAAGTTCTTCCTTGCCAAGAAGGGGTTCGGGTTCATCCAGCCGGACGACGGCGGCGAGGACGTTTTCGTGCACTACGCGGAAATCAAGGACGACGGCAGCACCAATAAGTTCAAAATGCTGTACGAAGGCGATCGCGTGGAGTATACGCCCGCTTCGTCCGGCAAAGGCACGCAGGCAAAGGATGTTGTCAAGCTGTCTTCTGGTGAAGCCCGCTCCGAGTGAGCAACACGCACGCAAGGATGTGCATTGAAGGCCCTGACCGTTTCGACGGTTGGGGCTTTTTCATGCCCAAAGCGCAATCGCCGCCGATGGTGTTGGCACTCGGCGGGCGCGAGTGCTAATGTCTGGGTTAGCACTCGGAGGTCGAGAGTGATAATCGGCAGCTGACGGCTGGTCGTCACGACTCGACGCTTGCGAGTGATAACCGGTATACCTAGCCATTTGGAGGAATACGCAACCATGGCAAAGATCATCTCTTATGATGAGGAAGCCCGTCAGGGCATGCTGGAGGGCCTTGACAAGCTCGCCAACACCGTCAAGGTCACTCTGGGCCCGAAGGGCCGCAACGTCGTGCTCGACAAGACCTACGGCGCTCCGACCATCACCAACGATGGCGTGTCCATCGCCAAGGAAATCGACCTTGAAGACCCGTACGAGCGCATCGGCGCCGAGCTGGTCAAGGAAGTCGCCAAGAAGACCGACGACGTCGCCGGTGACGGCACCACCACTGCAACCGTGCTTGCTCAGTCCCTGGTTCACGAGGGTCTGAAGAACGTGGTCGCCGGCTCCAACCCGATCGCCCTGCATCGCGGCATCGAGAAGGCCACCGAGGTCATCGTCAAGGAACTCGTCGCTGCCGCCAAGGACGTCGAGACCAAGGACCAGATCGCTGCTACCGCCACCATCTCCGCCGCTGACCCTGAGGTCGGCGAGAAGATCGCTGAGGCTCTGGACAAGGTCGGCCAGGACGGCGTTGTGACCGTTGAAGACAACAACCGCTTCGGCCTGGACCTCGACTTCACCGAGGGCATGCGTTTTGACAAGGGCTACATCGCCCCGTACTTCGTCACCAACGCTGACGACCAGACCGCAGTGCTCGAAGATCCGTACATTCTGCTGACCTCCGGCAAGGTCTCATCCCAGCAGGACATCGTGCACGTGGCCGAGCTGGTCATGAAGACCGGCAAGCCGCTGCTGATCATCGCTGAGGACGTCGACGGCGAAGCACTGCCGACCTTGATCCTGAACAACATCCGTGGCACCTTCAAGTCCTGCGCCGTCAAGGCCCCGGGCTTTGGCGACCGTCGCAAGGCCATGCTGCAGGATATGGCCATCCTGACCGGTGCTCAGGTTGTTTCCGACGAACTGGGCCTGAAGCTCGAGTCCGTCGACACCTCCGTGCTCGGCCACGCCAAGAAGGTCATCGTCTCCAAGGACGAGACCACCATCGTTCAGGGCGCTGGCTCCAAGGAAGACATCGACGCTCGCGTGGCCCAGATCCGCGCTGAGATCGAGAACACCGACTCCGATTACGACCGTGAGAAGCTGCAGGAGCGTCTGGCCAAGCTGTCGGGTGGTGTTGCAGTGCTCTACGTAGGTGCCGCTACCGAGGTCGAGATGAAGGAGAAGAAGGACCGTGTCGACGACGCGCTGGCCGCAACGCGCGCAGCCGTCGAGGAAGGTATCGTTCCGGGCGGCGGCGTGGCTTACATCCGTGCCACGGCGGCTCTCGAAGGCCTGAAGGGCCAGAACGAGGACCAGACAACGGGTATCCAGATCGTGAAACGCGCGATCGAGGAACCGCTGCGCCAGATCGTCGAGAACGCCGGCGGTGAAGGCTCGGTGGTCGTCAACAAGGTGAAGGAGGGCAAGGACGCCTTCGGTTACAACGCCCGCGACGACAAGTACGAGGACCTGCTGAAGGCCGGTATCATCGACCCGACGAAGGTGTCGCGCGTAGCGCTGGAGAACGCCGCGTCGATCGCCTCGATGTTCCTCACCACGGAGTGCGTGCTGGCCGAGAAGAAGTCCGACGCTCCCGCCATGCCGGCGATGCCCGCAGGCGGTATGGGCGGCATGATGTAACGGATTCCCATTTATAAGCGGATATTTCCGCACATCCCTCGAACGGGGCGAATGGAATGTACCTCAAGTACTATCCGTTCGTCCCGTTCTTCACGATGCCTGGACGGATCCGGCTTAAAATCAGAATCCGCCCGGACCGGGACGCGGTATCCGGCATCTGCGCCGTTCCGGCGAATGCACGGCCTGCTCCCGGACCGGCCCGTCCATTTGCCCGGACCGGTTTCGTTTTGCCGGCCGTTTTTCGTACCTTTGCGGCGGAAAGATGCACGTTATGAAAAAAGGAATACTCTACGCCGTGCTGGCCTCGGTATTGTGGGCGATTGTCAATCCGTTCATCAAACAGGGGTTGAGCTACGATTTCTCGCCGATGAATTTCGCGGGCCTGCGCTTCACCGTTGTCGGAATCATTCTCTTCGCCTACACCTGGCATCGCGGCATGTGGCGCGAGATCATGCAGCACCGGCGGCTTTTCGGCAACCTGATCCTGATCAATATGTTCATGGGCTATACGGCCTTCTATTTCGGTGTCGATTTCGTCAGCGGGGCCATCAGCTCGATCGTCATGGGCCTCACGCCGCTGATCAACGTGCTGCTGGCGCACCTCGTGGCCAGCAACGACCGCCTGAACCGTTACAAGGTCGTGAGTCTTGCGGTGAGCCTCGCGGGACTGCTGCTGATCGTCGGCACGGGCAGCGACGGTTCGCCGCTCGACTGGCGCGGCATCGGGGGTATCGTCCTGCTGCTGGCCTGCATCCTGTTTCAGGGCTATTCCGCGATTTCGGTTTCGGAGGACAAGGGCAAGGTCGATCCGATTTTCCTGAATGCCGTGCAGATGTTTTTCGGCGGCCTGCTGATTTACGGCGTGGGCATCGCGGCGGAGGGTTTCCACCCCTTCTGGGCCAAGCCCGTCGGGTTCTATGCGAGTCTCGGCGTGCTGGTCTTCATCTCGGTCTTCGCCTTCAGTTTCTGGTTCATGGCCCTGCGCACCGAGGGCACGAAGGTCAGCGACATCAATATGTGCCGTTTGATCAATCCTGTCCTGGGGGCCGTGCTGAGCTGGATCATGCTGCCCGGCGAATACCCCGATTTCAGCACCGTGGCGGGCATGGCGGTCATCGTCAGTTCGCTGGTCATCTACTTC